>ERZ773156.291-NODE-291-length-66701-cov-7.0834_pt1 | contig 66701 bp, 55 predicted proteins | sample MGYA00511895_ERZ773156 | MGnify/ENA primary metagenome ERZ773156 (study PRJEB29015, sample SAMEA2737850) | human gut metagenome | biome: human gut; feature: human-associated habitat; material: faeces | place: China | collected 2012 ... | reverse complement strand
TGTATTTGGAATTTCTCATTTTGGCTTGTACTATTTATATTCTAGCACCAAGATGGCGGAGGACGATGAAGTAAATTACATAATAAAATATTTGCAGGATATGAAACCAGAATGGCGTGATGTGGCGATTCTTCATTTTGTTGAAGAACGCCCGATCTCGGAAGTCAGTCAGATTCTGGGGATTAAAGAAGCATCCTGCAGAATGAGACTTACCAGACTCCGAAGATATTTGAAAAAGAATTTTCCTTACAAAATCTAAAGGAGCCTGGTTTTTGTGTTACTGCTCACGCGTTGCGCAACGTTTTTGTTTCATAATTATTTGGAAGCACACTCTTCAATCAGAGAAATAATGGTGTCAACTGCATTGCTTAAATGGCTTTGTTCCATGGTGTGAATGAAGTCAGCACGTTTTTGATAGGTATCCGTAATTGCCTGGAACAGAGAATGTTCTGTTAACTGTTCTTCTTCTAACAAAGTACTGAAGCCTTGTTTCGCAAAGGACGAGGCATTGAGAATCTGGTCGCCTCTGCTGGCAGCGGCAGATAATGGGATCAGGATATTAGGCTTGCGCAAAGCAAGGATTTCACAGATTGAGTTTGCTCCGGCTCTGGAAATGACCAGGTCTGCAGCTGCAAATAAGTGGCGGAGCGGAGCATTGACATATTCGTACTGTACATATCCCGGTGTGCCGATCAGGGATTCATCCAGATGGCCTTTGCCGCAGATATGTATTACCTGGAAATTCGTAAGAAGCTGTGGCAGGATACTGCGTACAGCCTGGTTGACGGTAACGGAACCAAGACTGCCGCCGATCACTAAAATAATTGGTTTATCTGCGGAAAGATGGGTATACTGAAGGCCGGAGAGACGATCTCCGGTCAGAAGCTCCCGGCGGATCGGAGAACCGGTCAGAACCGCTTTGTCTTTCGGAAGATACTGCAGAGTTTCCGGGAAATTGCAGCAGACTCTGGCAGCAGATGGGATACAGATCTTGTTGGCAAGGCCAGGTGTCATATCAGACTCATGGATGATGGTAGGAATATGGTAGCGTTTTGCAGCCAGAACCACAGGAACGGACACAAATCCGCCTTTGGAAAATACCACATCCGGTTTATAATTTTTGATCAGTTTGCAGGCTTCCGCATAGCCTTTTAATACGCGGAAAGGATCAGAAAAATTCTTCAGATCAAAGTATCTGCGGAGTTTTCCTGAAGAGATGCCGTCATAAGGGATACCGGCGTCTGTGATTAATTTCTTTTCTATCCCTTCATAGGAACCAATATAACGAATTTCAAATCCATGATCCTTTAGGGATGGGATCAGGGCAAGGTTCGGGGTGACATGGCCAGCAGTTCCGCCGCCAGTCAGAATAATCTTTTTCATAAAAGAGCCTCCATCGTTGATATAGTAATAATACTAAACGAACGTTCTGAAAAGTCAACCCTTAACCAAGAGGAAAACAAGGAATAAATAGGAACCATGTAACGATTCAGTAGGTCTGCGCACATGCTGCGCTGACCGTAAGAACACATAGGCTAGAAAGCAAAAATCCCATCAGCGAAGCTGATCTGGAATGGATTTTTGCTCGTAACTATGAAGGTACTGAATAGTTACGGAATCACAAAGAAAGAAAATGGGGTGGAAAACGTGAGAAACAGTAAGGTCAGCCAGAAAGAGGATAAGCTGATTCAGCAGAAATTACAAGAAGCATTTGGATACACCGATGAGCAGCTGGCAGCCCAGCTGGATCAAGCCGCCGCCGAATACGCCGCCCACCCAGAATTAAACCTCACCCCACCAAAAGGAGAATTTGAGAAGATTCTGGCAATGGCCGCACAGGACGAAACACAGGATAAGAAAGAAGATGACCATAAGGTAATCCGTTTAAAGAAAGCGATGAAACAGATGATCCTGGTGGCAACAGTGGGAGCAATCTTGCTGGGGACTGGGATGATGGCTAGTGGGAGGAGGTATTATAAGTTTTGGGGAAGAGATGTTGGTGAAGGGCAGATTATTTTTAATAATGTGGATGCGATAGGTGAAGCTGATTCGTTGGAAGTGGCGTATGAAGAAATAGAAAAACAACTGCAAATAGAAGCGGTACAAATGTATTATATGCCGGAAGATTTAGAATATGAAGGTATAGTAATAGATAAAGGTTTTGCAAGGATAAACCTAGCTTATGGAGGGCATAGTACATATTTTTATCAAGTAGCGAAGGAAAATGCTAATTCAACAGGATATAAATCTGATAGAAAACCATATAAGGAAATTTATAATAGATATCTAAGACAAAATATAAAAGTGTATAAAGACAAAACAGCAGAAAATAATACAGAATTTAGTGCGCAATATATGAATGAAAATGCATTTTATTGTTTTGAAGGAATTATGGCAGAAGAGGAGTTTGATAAGATAATAAAAAATTTAAATTATTTAGATTAGGGGTTATAAAAAACAACAAAAAAACGTCTTCTTAAATATAAAATTAGGAGGGCAATATATGAAAAAATTATTAAAACAAATCGTAGCTTGGACTTTAGTAATAACTATGTTGTGTCCGATTACTGCGATGGCAAGTACTAAAGGAAGGTATATGCTTGATAAAAAGCAAGATGAAGTGTCAGTTTTACTTCCAGAAACGGTGAAACAGTCTGTTGGAAGAGATATAGCAACTGGGAGAAGCAAAGCGTTAGCTTCAGCTTTATGTTCAATTACTAATTTGGAAAACGGTATTATTCATATTTACGCAGAAACGGCAATGTTTATACCAGTGGATTGGGCGGCGCTAACTATTTATTTAGAAAAATGGAATGAAGACACAAATAAATGGAGTACAGTTGAAATATTTGAAAAAGAGTTTACTCCAGCCGACAAAGAGGATGGTCAATTAACGAGTGTGGAACTTTCTATTGATGTAGGAACTCAGCCAGTAGGTTACTACTACCGCCTCCGTTGCATCCATGAGTTAGAATATGACAACGGCTGGTACGAAGCCAAATCAACAAAAACAGATGGAATCATGTTAACAGACATTAAATAACACCAACATTTACCCACATTCCCAACAGCCACCCCCTCATGTGCCATCCCGCACACCGGGGAGTGGCTGTTTTTCATATTTCATAGATAACCCCGGGGTCTTTGCGCAACGCGTGAACAGCAACAACCGGAAAATTTCATGTTCATAATTTCACGCCCACGTATTGCATTTATCCCATTTTTCATGTTACAATACCTTTGTAATATGAAAGTAAAAGCTCCCGAAAGTCACCGCATGGACGGGAGCGCCCAAAAAGAATTCGAGAGATTGATAAGATACACTAGGAGGAATTGCATGTTAGGAATTATCGGTGCCATGATAGAAGAGGTGCTTCATTTGAAAGAGGCGATGGAGGATGTGGAGATCCGCACCATTGCTACTATGGATTTTTACCAGGGAAGATTAAAAGGGTTGGACGTGGTCGTGGTACGGTCTGGTATCGGTAAGGTAAATGCAGCGATCTGTACCCAGATTTTGATTGATCAGTACAATGTAAGACGCATTATCAATACCGGTATTGCAGGTTCTTTGAGAAGCAGCATTGATATCGGTGATATCGTATTATCCAGGGATGCTATGCAGCATGACATGGACGCAACTGGATTTGGTTATAAGGTTGGTCAGATCCCGCAGATGGAGGAATCCGTGTTCAAAGGCGACCGCAACATGATCTACATGGCAGATATGTGCTGCCGCAAGGTGATCCCACAGGTAGGTGTTCATGTAGGCCGTATCGTCAGTGGAGACCAGTTTGTTTCTGATCAGGCGAAAAAAGCATGGATCGTGAAGAATTTCCAGGCTTGCTGTACAGAGATGGAAGGCGCTTCCATTGCCCAGACCGCATATCTGAACAATATTCCATTCCTGATCGTCCGCGCCATTTCTGATAAGGCCGATGACAGTGCTGAGATGGATTATGCGGAGTTCGAGAGAATGGCCATTGACAACAGCGTGAAGCTGATCATGGCGATGGCAGAAGAACTGGTCGGATTCGACAGATAGCCAACTGCTTTGGAAACCAGCGTTGGGAGGCGGCATGTGTGATGCAGTCTCAACCAATGTTTCAACTACCTCAACCAGGTATCAGAATCGATTTATAGGAGAATTTGACGAACGATTCTAGGCTCCCCAATCTTCCCAAATGAAACTTCCGCCGCTATAATAAATGGCATCTGGAAGGAATCTGGAGAAGAAAGGGGAGCTTTTTATGATGCTGGAATTTTTAGAAACAGGAAAAGCATTATACGTTCTGACGGCTGTCTGCATTCTTGGGCTTTTGAGCAGACTGACAGCCCGTAACCTTTACAAAAGACTGATCCGTGAAACTGACAACATGACTCTTACCAAGAACCGCTGTCTGCGGGATCTGAAACAGAAAGCCGAAAATACATACCGTCTGAATCTTGGAATCCACAATACAAAAGCATACTTAGAAAAGCAGCTGGCTGGTTATCGTTTTATGGGATTTACTTTAAATGGGTGGGGCAATCTGGCGTCCCAGCTGACTGTCCTTTGCTTTCTTTTGGGAGGAAGTGCGGCCTTTGGGGCTTATTGGTATCGCTGTGACAGCTATTATGTGGTGCTTTATGGAACGGTTGGTCTGCTCAGCGGCCTCTTGACCTTGTTTCTGGACTGTGGCATCAATCTGGCAGAGCGGAAAAACCAGCTGCTGAATGGCCTACAGGATTATCTGGAAAATTCGCTGTTTAACCGTCTGGCCCGTGAGGCTGCTTCTGCGTCAGAGGACGATTACCGGGGAGCCCGGGGTGGACTGGAGAGCCGGGGCGGAGGTTTCCGGAATGCAGCCATAAAAAACAGCAGCATCCGTGATTTGAATATCCGTGACCTGCGAAGCCGTGGTGCGGATGATAATGGAACCGACCATATCGTTCCGGTAAAGGAGATCAATAGCAAAAAAGGAGTCCATTTTTTAAAAAAATCCAGAGGAAAAGGAACAGAGCCGCAGCTCGTGGAGGAGCGGAAAACGGTAGCCAGGGACCAGAAAGGCCGTTTTACCAGCCTTGGAAACCGGGAAAATGCAGTGTCAGAGCCTGACCATGATCTCCGGGAAACTATGATGTCCGGGGGAGAGCAGACCGGAAATAGTCAGACCAGCCTCCGGGGTCGGAGCTTAGGAAGCCGGAATCCGGGAAGTCAGCCCCTGGGAAACCAGAATCCGGAGAACCAGAATCCGGAGAACCAAAATCCGGGGAACCAGAACCCAGGGAACCAGAACTCAGAGAGCCGGACCCTGGGAGGTCAGAACCCGGGAAGCCAGAATTCAGGAAGCCAGACACCGGGAAGCCCGAATCCAGACGGTCAGGAACCGGTGCGCCGGGATGTGGATTATTTAAAACACAGCCTGGAACAGATTGCCGCCAGCAGAGAGCGAAGCCGCAGTGAAAATGACTGGATTCGGGATCTGTCTCCAGATGAACTGGAACTGGTGGGAGAGATTCTGAAGCAGTATCTGGCATAGACTTAAAAATAAGGGATCGCAAACCGGACAAATCTGTGCTATACTAAGCATAAGGCTTTGCGGCAATTACCGCAGAAACTATATGATAAAGGAGAATATGATCATGGGAAAAGAAGTTACATTTGATTATTCTAAGACTGCCGGATTTATTTCCGCAGAAGAAGTGAAAAATATGAAGGCTGGTGTGGAGTGCGCGAAAGAGGTGCTGACCTCCAGAACTGGAGCTGGTAATGATTTCCTTGGATGGATTGATCTTCCAGTGGATTATGATAAGGATGAGTTTGCCCGCATCAAAAAGGCAGCAGCGAAGATCCAGTCTGATTCTGATGTACTGTTAGTCATCGGTATCGGCGGTTCCTACCTGGGCGCCAGAGCAGCCATCGAGTTTCTGACCCATAGTTTCTATAATGTATTGGATAAAGGTACAAGAAAGACCCCGCAGATCTTCTTTGTGGGCAACAGCATCAGCAGCAAGTACATCAAGGATCTGCAGGATGTAGTAAGAGACAAGGATTTCTCCATCAACATCATTTCCAAGTCCGGTACCACAACGGAGCCGGCGATCGCATTCCGTGTATTCAAGGAGATGCTGATTGAGAAGTATGGTAAGGAAGAGGCTAACAAGCGTATCTACGCAACCACTGACAAGGCAAAGGGCGCATTAAAGAACCTGGCAAATCAGGAAGGTTACGAGAGCTTCGTGGTTCCGGATGATGTAGGCGGACGTTTCTCCGTATTAACCGCAGTTGGTCTTCTGCCGATCGCAGTCAGCGGCGCAGACATTGACAAGCTGATGGAGGGTGCAGCTTCCGGAAGAAAGAAAGCCCTGGAGACCCCATATGAAGAGAACCCGGCGCTTCTGTATGCATCGATCCGCAACATCTTATTAAGAAAAGGCAAACATGTGGAGATCGTGGCAAACTATGAGCCAAGCCTTCACTATGTATCTGAGTGGTGGAAACAGTTATTCGGCGAGAGCGAGGGCAAAGACCAGAAGGGTATTTTCCCGGCTGCCGTAGATCTGACGACGGATCTGCACTCCATGGGCCAGTTTATCCAGGACGGCGCACGGATCATGTTTGAGACAGTGATCAATGTAGAAGAGTCTCCGGAAGAAGTGGTTCTGAAAGAGGAAGAGATCGATACCGACGGTATGAACTATCTGGCCGGCAAGAATGTAGATTTTGTCAACAAGAGCGCTATGAACGGAACCATTCTGGCACACACTGACGGCCAGGTACCAAACCTGAAGGTCAATGTTCCGGAGCAGAACGAGTTCTACTTAGGCGAACTGTTCTATTTCTTCGAGTTTGCATGCGGCATCAGCGGTTATCTGCTGGGTGTCAACCCATTCAACCAGCCAGGTGTTGAGAGCTACAAGAGAAATATGTTTGCTTTGCTTGGCAAACCGGGATATGAGAAAGAGCGCGAAGAGCTGATGAAGAGATTGTAAGCAGCAGGCGGACAGTCTCAGGTGCAATGAGCCACTGCATTTATCAGAATCATGCGTCAAGTCTCACGAACGTTTGACTTGGATGCAATAGAACGGTATCATGGTAGTGAACAATTATAAGGCATAAATATAGGCGTTCCTGTGTTTTAGGAACGCCTATATTTTACGGATATCAGAAAATGAAAATTCGTTCAGAGAGTGTGTGTTGGAACTACCGTGTCAGGGTGCGGGACGAGGATATTTCTGGTACGAATGGATTGATATTCAGAAGAAAAATGGGGGGAACACGATGGGTTTATGGATTTTCGCAACGTTCACGTCGTACATCATCAAAGGATTATGCGGCTTTGCCAATACCATGATCTTTACGGCTATGTTAAGTTTCGGCTCGGTCAATGCCAACATTTCTCCTGTAGATCTGTTGCTTGGTTATCCGGCCAATGCCATTCTGACCTGGAAGAACCGGAAAAGCCTGGATCCGAAGGTATTGATCCCATTGTCAGCTATGGTACTTGCGGGAAGTATTCCTGGCTCCTTCTTATTAAAAAATGTGGATGCCAGCGCCATCAAGGTGGTGTTTGGAGTTATGATCATTCTTCTGGGAAGCGAGATGTACCTGCGGGAACGCCATCCGGGCAAGATGAAAAATTCTAAAATCGTTCTGGCGGTCATTGGTGTGATCGCAGGTGTTTTATGCGGATTGTTTGGTGTTGGTGCGCTGCTGGCGGCGTATGTAAGCCGTGTGACGGATAACGGTAGTGGATTTAAGGCCAATATCAGCATGGTATTTCTGGTGGAAAGTACCTTCCGGATCGGTCTCTATATTGCTTTAAAGATCCTGACGATGGAAATTTTCTGCCATACACTGATGCTGTTTCCGTTTTCCCTTCTGGGTCTGTGGATTGGGATGAAGTGCAGTTCAAAGATGGATGACCGGATTATTAAGCGGCTGATCGTCATTCTGCTGATTGTTTCTGGAATCTCATTGATCGTTACCAATCTATAAATGAGTGATAAATGGGTGAATTTTTTGAAATTAACAAAATTCTCAAAAAAAAGCATGGACAGAATGGACAATAAGGGCTATAATAAAAGAAAATTTTGATCCTACAAAAACTTAGGAGGAAGAAGCTATGAGTATGGTCGATGCTTATAAAGCAATGTGGAAGAACTATGCAAAATTTTCAGGAAGAGCCAGAAGATCAGAGTATTGGTGGGTAATCCTGGCGCAGACTTTGATTTCTACCGCATTCAGCCTGATTAACATGGCAGCAGGAGATTCTGTACTTGGGGCTGTGGCCATGGTGGTTATCTCTGTCTATGGTCTGGCAACGTTGATTCCGATGATTTCTCTGGCAGTCCGCAGACTTCATGATATCGAGAAATCCGGCTGGTGGTATCTGTTAAGCTGTATTCCATGTATCGGTGCTATCATTCTGATCGTATTCTTCTGTAAAGAAGGTACTGCAGGCAGTAACCGTTACGGTGACGATCCAAAGGCATCAAACGTAGTATTTTAAATGGATTCTGTAAATCACAAAACCGTCCGTGGCTGATGGAAGTAAGACACTTCAAAAGGCTGCGGGCGGTTTTTTTTTATCATTTGCATAGGATGGAAAATAGGATCATTCTTCGATCACCTGGATCTCCAGATAATCAAATTCGATATGTTCAATAAACTGATCCTGTCCAAAACGGGTTTTGGCGTGAAGCTGGAAATCATGGATATTAGAATCCAGCCAGATCGGTTTGCTTAAATCAAATTCATAACAGATGTCATCAAGGGACTGAAATACCATCTGGGTCCGGGAAAGACTGTAATCGCTGATACAGATGGTGGTGTCCTTGACCAGATGGTTGTCTTTGATGATTTTTCCCCACATACGGAACATAATAAATGCACCTCCTAAAATAGCTGCCATCACAGATGCCACGGAGGGCAGCGAAATCTTGTTACTGTTCACGCGTTGCGCAAACAGTAACGAAATCTTCTCATAGTATATCGGACATTGGGGAAAATGTAAATGACTTCCTTGTAATGCCTGTGAAGCCGCGTTATAATAAAATGAGACCTTGCGAAGGAGGAAAATGGCTGATGGATGTCATTACAGACTACGGAACATTTTTGAGAGAAGCCAAAACGGCAGTTTTAGAGCTTCGGGATATGCAGCAGCAGGAACAGCAGCTTTTAAAACGGTTAAAACAGGATCAGAAGCAGCTGGAAACCGATAAAAAAGCAGTGGAAGACAGGATCAGCCAGACCACGAAAAAACGTCTGGGCGAGATCACAGCCAGTTACGATAAAGAACTGAGCAAGGGCCAGGATCAGTTAAAAAAAGTGCGGAGCAAGCGGGAGAAGGCGAAAAACCAGGGGGTGAAGGAGCGGATCATCGATGAAACATCGGATCTGCGGGATGACAACCGGAGAATCCGCCTTCAGATCAAGACTATTTTCCAGCAGAACCACGTGCCGGGATCTGCGATACGAATCTTTATTATACCCTGTATTTTCCAAGACATTTTGGAGAGATCCTGAAGCTGTTTGCAGCGATTGTGCTGGTATTTCTCCTTCTTCCCTATGGAATTTACTGGGTTTTAAAGAAACCGGATGTGATCTATCTGGTGGGCATTTATTTTGCATTTATCCTGGTGTTTGGCGGTGCTTATGTGCTCTGGGGCAATAAGACCAGGGACCGTTACGGGAAGGTTCTGAAAGAGGGAAGGCTTCTGAGGGATGAGATCCATGCCAACACCCGCAAGATCAAGGTGATCACCCGCAACATCCGCCGGGACCGCAATGAGACCATTTATGATCTTCAGAAATATGATGATGAGATCGCCCAGATCGAGCAGGATCTGTCGCAGACGGTATCAAAGAAAAAAGAGGCGTTAAATGCCTTTGAGACGGTCACGAAAAATATCATTGCCGACGAGATCCATGCAGGAACCCAGGAAAAGATCGCGCAGCAGGCAGTGAAGTGTCGTGATGAGGAGCGGGAGCTTTTGGAATTGCAGGGTGCTCTGAAAAAGAGGAATCTCTTTATTACGGATCGTTACGGGGCATATTTGTCCAGAGAGTTCCTGGAACCGGATAAATTAGACGCATTGGCGGGGATCATGACTAATGGAACTGCCGCCAATTTAAGCGAGGCCATGCAAGCGTATAAGAAAATGAATAACGCATAATTCCATAGACATCGGTCTATACTAGCAGTAACAAAGGGGCATTGCAGGAAAATGGAGCAATGCCCGGCGAGACAGGTGAGACGATATGGAGTTATGGAAACAGAAGGCTCCCGCCGTCAGACGGGAGCTTTATTATTATGATACGTCCGATGGATTTGAGGCGGCCAGACTGGCGGCGCGGCTTTATTCCATGTTAAAGGAAGAACTGCAGAGGGCACAGAAGGAGAAGGTGCTGTTTTTATGCATTGGCACGGATCGGTCTACGGGAGACAGCCTGGGACCGCTGATCGGCCATCAGCTTTACCGGAAAGGCCTGCGCCATATCACGGTGGTAGGGACGCTGGAGTACCCGGTTCATGCCATGAATTTAGAGGATACCTTATACCTGGTACGGGAGCGGTATCCAGATCATTTGGTGGTAGCAGTGGACGCGTCTGTGGGAAAAACCTGCCATGTGGGGTGTGTAACCCTGGGAAGAGGCGCTTTAAGACCAGGTCTGGGAGTCAGTAAAAATCTGCAGGCAGTAGGGGATCTCTTTATCACTGGTGTGGTCAGCGGCGGCTCCAGCCGTGATCCCATGATGCTGCAGAGCATCCGCTTAGGGATGGTGATGCATATGGCGGAGTGCATCAGCGACAGCATCTGTCTTGTCGAAAAGTTATGGGAATCTCTGTCCCTGGTTTGACAAATTTCGCAGTCCTGTCATGGTAAGATGGGCAGTAGCATGAAAGAAGGCAGCTGGAACGGATAGATCACAGTTGCGAGCATGTGTCTGGCAGTCTTAGCGCGAGCGCGAGGACTGCACGAAAATGACAGTGGGGTGAACCAGATGGGAGAATTATATAATCCATATCCAAAACTGCCGAAGAATACGCGGCAGATCGGGGAGAGAGACCAGTCAGTCAGACTGTATTTAGAGGACTATGTGAACACGTATCTGAAACGCCTGTTTCCAAAGGGCGGACAAGATCTGCGGGTCGGCGTTCTTTTAGGAACATCAGAGGAGCATGACGGTGTTCCGTATCTGTTTGTGGACGGCGCTCTGGAAATGGAGGACGTGGCGGAGCAGGGCGAGAAGGTGGAGCTGACAGAAAGCGCCTGGAAGAAGGTGTATCAGGACATGGATCGTCTGTTTCCGAAACGGTCGGTGCTTGGCTGGTTTTTATGCGGTGCGCCGGGGGCGGCTTTAAGTCCCTTAAATTACTGGAAACAGCATGGACAGTATTTTGCAGGGAAAAACCAGCTGATGTATCTGAACTCTGGATTGGAGGGAGAGGAAGCAGTTTACATAACATCAGAGGACGGATTCTATAAGCTGAGAGGTTATCACATATACTATGAGCGGAACCAGATGATGCAGGATTACATGATCATGCGCAAGGATGTCCGCCGGGTGGAAACAGGCACCGGAGAACCGGTGGTGCGGGATTTCCGACAGCGGATGGAGGAAAATAAGAGTCAGATCACCTCCAGACGCGGCAGCATCCGGGTGCTGGGAAGCCTGTGCAGTGCTCTTGCCATGGTGGTGCTGGCCGGAGGCGTGGTGATGGTCAACAATTATGACAAGATGCAGAAAATGGAATCGGTGCTGACTTCCGTTTTGCCGGAGGGAATTTCCTGGCAGAACAGCCTGTCTGCTGTGGAGAACAGCCAGAAAAAGGGAGGTTCGTTGCGAAACAGCCAGACGGGACAGATGAGTGGAACGGAGAATGGTGGGGACAACCTTCTGGTAGAACATGCATCTGGCGGAGTGAATCCGACACTGGCTCATGAGACCATGTCGGAGACTTATCCGGAAACCGCTGGGCAGAGCCAGAATGAAACGGTGATGGAGGCTGAGGAGCAGAACAGGGTCAGTGAGGATGGCCAGGCAGACGGGGAAAGGCCGGCAGAGGCCGAAAATCAGACAGGAACAGACCAGCCCTCCAGTCATGATCCTGCAGGTACAAAGACCGCGCCAGCCCAGGCTACTACAGAGTCTGATCGTGCCGCCATCTCCGCTGCGCTGGCCTCCGGCACTTACCAGATCCAGCCTGGAGAGACTCTCTATGGTATCTGTTTGAAGCTATATGGAAATGGCAGCCGTCTGGAGGAAATCTGCCGTTTAAATGGCCTGGAGGACGAAAATAAGATCATGGCCGGACAGAATTTGATTCTTCCGCAATGAGAGGTTCTGTGCTATACTGGTACCGAAATCATCAGAGCAGCTGTTTGGCGCGCAGCGCGGAACAGTTGCGATTGAGTTTGGGAGAACAGAGGATGAATGATATGGATTCCATGAGCCGTGAATCGAAGAAAAACCAGCTGAGAAAACGGGTCATTTCTGGAAAAAATGGGAGAAATACCAGAAATGTTGGAAATACCGGAAATGTCAGTTTCTCCGGCGGCTGGACAACGGAAGAGGACAGCGAAGAGATCGTCAGAAAAGCCCATAAAAAGGTAAAGCGACGTCATCTGGTCCTTCTGATCCTGCTTTTGATCCTGATCGGCGGAGCGGCAGGCGGTGTGTGCTGGTATAACCGGTATTTCCAGTTCGAGAACCAGACTGTGGGCTGGGGGCGTGTCCTGGACCGTGGAGATGGAAGCTTCACAGGCTATAAAAAATTTGGCAATGGATTTTTAAAATATACAAAAGATGGCGCGTCCAACATCGGAAGTGATGGCAAGGACATCTGGATCCAGAGCTATGAGATGAAATCCCCGATTGCTGCAGTCAATGACGGGTATGCGGCCATTGCGGACCAGCAGGGCAATTCCATCTATATCTGCGACCAGAGCGGCTGCCTTGGCATTGCGACTACGGTGCTTCCCATCGTGAAGATCACCATTTCCGCCAAGGGCGTGGTGGCGGCGATCCTGGAGGACCAGACGGCCAGTTACATTTATTTCTTCCGCAAGGATGGAACGGAGATGCAGATCTCCATGAAGGGTGTGTTAAGCGGCGAGATCGGTTATCCGCTGGATATCAGCCTGTCACCGGATGGAACCATGCTGACGGGTTCCTATATGTATATTGAAGATGGAACGCTGCGGAGCCGTGTGGCATTTTATAACTTCTCCGAGGTGGGTAAAAATGCTTTAAACCGTTTTGTCGGCGGTTTTCATGATATTTACAAAGAAAGCATTGTGCCGCGGGTCCAGTATCTGGATGATGTATATTCTGTAGCATTTGCCCAGGACAGCATTTCCTTCTTCTCTTCCAGGGATGTGATGTCTCCGGCCCTGTTAAAGCAGGTGCAGGTGACAGAGGAGATCCAGAGTGTGTTCTATAGTAAGGATTATGTGGGAGTGATTGTAGCCCAGGAGAGCGGAGAGTACCGCCAGCGCATGGATGTATATAAGCCCAATGGAGACGCGGTTTTCAGCCAGGAATTTACCTATGACTATACATATGCGGATATTGACGGAGATACGATCTTTCTGTATAATGAAGATTCATGTAGAGTTTATAACCGTTATGGGAATCTAAAATATGAGGGATCCCTTGATTTTTCGGTTTCGAAGATGATCAAAGGAAGTCTTCCGAACCAGTTTCTGGCGGCGGGGCCTCAGGCAATCAAAGAGATCAAATTACACTAGGGAGGTACTACTAATGAACAAGATTGATACCATGTCAGTCAATGCGATCCGTGTGCTTTCAGCAGACGCGATCCAGAAAGCAAAATCCGGACATCCGGGACTTCCACTGGGAGCCGCTCCAATGGCTTATGAGCTTTGGACCAGACATATGAACCACAACCCGGCAGATCCACAGTGGCCAAACCGCGACCGTTTCATCTTATCCGGCGGACACGGTTCCATGCTGTTATACTCTTTGCTTCATCTGTTTGGATACGGAGATTTAAAGAAAGAAGATCTGATGAATTTCCGTCAGCTTGGTTCTCTGACACCAGGTCATCCGGAGTACCGTCACACCGTAGGCGTTGAGGCAACCACAGGTCCTCTGGGCGCAGGTATGGGTATGGCAGTTGGTATGGCGATGGCAGAAACACATCTGGCAGCGGTATTCAACAAAGAAAATTATCCGGTTGTAGACCATTATACCTATGTATTAGGTGGCGATGGATGTATGATGGAGGGCATCTCCTCTGAGGCATTTTCCCTGGCTGGTACCTTAGGACTTGGTAAATTGATCGTTTTATATGATTCTAACAGAATTTCCATCGAGGGAAGCACCGATATCGCATTTACCGAGAATGTGCAGAAACGTATGGAGGCATTTGGCTTCCAGTTGATCACAGTAGAAGATGGCAATGACTTAGATGCCATCGGTGCAGCCATCGAGGAGGCAAAGGCAGATACCACACGTCCTTCCTTCATTACGGTGAAAACCCAGATCGGATATGGCTGTCCTGCAAAACAGGGTTCCGCAAGCGCTCATGGAGAGCCTCTGGGCGAGGAAAATGTGGCTGCCATGAAAGAGTTCTTACAGTGGCCTTCCAAAGAGCCATTCTATGTACCGGACGAGGTATATGAGAACTTTGCGAAGATCGCAGAGGAGAAGGCAGATGTGGAAGCAGCATGGAACGTGATGTTTGCTGCTTATTGCCAGGAATATCCGGAGATGGAAGCGTTGTGGAACCAGTATCATGACGAGCACGCAGCAGAGAAATTTGCGGATGATGCGGATTTCTGGGCAAAGGGCGAGAAGCCGGAGGCAACCAGAGCGTTATCCGGAAAAGTCCTGAATTACATGAAGGACAAGCTGCCGAACCTGATCGGCGGTTCTGCGGACTTAGCTCCATCGAATAAGACCAATATGTCCGGCGAAGGAGATTTCTCCAAGGCAACACCAGAGGGAAGAAACTTACATTTTGGTGTCCGCGAGTTAGCCATGACTGCGATTGGCAATGGTCTGATGCTGCACGGTGGTCTGCGGGCTTATGTGGCAACCTTCTTCGTATTCAGTGATTATGTGAAGCCGATGGCGCGTCTGTCTGCTTTAATGCAGGTACCGTTAACCTTTGTGCTGACTCATGACAGCATCGGTGTTGGCGAGGACGGTCCGACCCACGAGCCGATCGAGCAGTTAGCGATGCTCCGCGCAATGCCAAACTTCCATGTATTCCGTCCATGTGACGCGACCGAGACAGAAGCTGCCTGGTACAGCGCAGTGACCAGCCAGAGAACACCAACTGCCCTGGTACTGACCAGACAGAACCTGACACCGATGGCAGGCTCCAGCCGTGATGCGTTAAAGGGTGCTTACGTGATCGATGACTGCGAGGGAACACCGGAGGTGATCCTGATGGCCAGCGGTTCTGAAGTAGAACTGGCAGTAAAGGCTAAGGCAGAGTTAGAAAAAGAAGGACAGAAAGTCCGCGTTGTTTCCATGCCATGTATGGATCTGTTCGAGGAGCAGTCTGAGGAGTACAAGGAGTCCGTTCTTCCGAAGGCAGTGAGAAAGCGTGTTGCCATCGAGGCATTAAGCGACTTTGGCTGGGGCAGATACGTTGGCCTTGACGGTGCGTATGTGACTATGAAGGGCTTTGGCGCCAGCGGTCCGGCTGCAGTATTGTTTGAGCATTTTGGATTTACTGTAGATCATGTAGTTGAAACTGTAAAATCTTTGTAATTGCGAAGCTAGTGAACAATTACAAATCTTGATGGGATTTAGGAGAATTGTGATGGGGAAGAAATGTATTGGAGTTGACGTAGGTGGAACCAGTGTGAAACTGGGTATTTTTGATGTAGATGGTGTGCTGTTAAAGAAGTGGGAGATCCCGACCAGAAAAGAAGAGCAGGGCAAGTATGTCCTGGATGATATCGGAGCAAGCATCCGTGAGACCTTAAAAGACGAGAACATCTCCATGGAAGATGTCGTTGGTGTTGGTATTGATGTGCCTGGTCCGGTAAAGAAGAACGGTTATGTGGAGGTTTGCGTCAACCTGGGCTGGAGAGATATCTATCCGGCAAAAGAGTTAAGCGCCCGCTTAGACGGAATCCCTGCAGAGTGCGGCAATGACGCTAATGCAGCTGCTCTTGGCGAGATGTGGAAAGGCGGCGGAGAGGGCTACTCGGATATTGTTATGGTAACTTTAGGAACCGGCGTTGGCGGTGGTGTGATCATCAATGAGAAGATCATTGCAGGCAGACATGGTCTGGGTGGTGAGATCGGCCACATCCATGCCCGTGATGATGAGAAGGAGTACTGCAACTGTGGCGGCAGAGGCTGTCTGGAGCAGGTGGCGTCCGCGACCGGAATCGCCAGAGAGGCACGCCGGAAGATGGCAGCTGATGAGCGTCCATCCGTTCTGCGTCAGTTTGGTGATGAAGTAACCGCCAAAGACGTCTTAGATGGAGCCAAAGCAGGCGACGCCCTGGCGTTAGAGGTGGCTGAGACCGCATGCCATTATCTGGGGGTTGCCCTGGCTCAGGCTGCTCTGATCGTGGACCCGGATATCTTCATCATCGGCGGAGGCGTATCCAAGGCAGGCCAGTTCTTAGTAGATATGATCAAGAAGCACTATGAGGAGCACATAACGATCTCCGCTGATCATCCGCTGATCGGTCTGGCGACACTGGGTAACGATGCAGGAATTTATGGTGCAGCGAGAATGGTGCTGAAATAGGAATACAGAAACCATGATCGTGTGTCAGCACGAAACAGTTATAAGACAAAAGTGCCGGAAATCGGAAAGATCAAAGTGATCTGACAGATTCCCGGCACTTTTTTGTTTCATAGGAAATTACGTCCTATGAAACAAAAACGCTCCGCGAGGATCGCACTGCGGCAATTGCAGCTGTAATTCAAATCGAACGTCCGTGAGACTTGTCGCGTGATTCTGTGTAAAAATGAGGAGACCCCAGGCGTTGCCACCTGGGGTAATTATGAAAAATCTATGTGCAATTTGACCATACAATCAACTCGCATTGCTGATTTTCTATGAACTTAGTATAAGAAAAGAATATGAACAAAGTGTGAACACTATGTAAATAAATAATGAAAACACGTGTGTACATGATATTTTTATGTGCAGATTGCACAGAACGAAAGAGGATGGTGGTTGCACGGTATTCCGTACATGATTTAGTCTTGCAGAGAAGGGAAAAATCTGTGATAATATAGAATGATACCAGGGTCAAAAGGTCAGAAGTTCGACGCAAGCTTGCTTGCAGGAGAATTTTTGACCTTGGGACCCGCCAAAAACATGAGTAAGCAGCCATTTTTCAAAGAAAAATGAGCGAATTACGAATGTTTTTGAGAATTGCGGGAGCACGCAGTGCAGAGCAATTCGGTATCAGAGGGGGCAAAAGCTTTTGACCCCAACATCATAGAATGGCAGTAATGAATCGACAGGTCTGCGCACTTGTTTGCGCTGACCGTAAGTAAAATATGGGTTTGAAAGCAAAAGATTGGGGAAAATATGACGAATAGAGAGATAGTGGGCCAGTGGGACGGCCGAAAGGAGAAAGCCAATATGGCAGAGTACAACAAGCATAAGACCATAGTAATCGGTCATAAAAACCCGGATACAGATTCGATCTGTTCTGCAATCTGCTATGCGAATCTGAAGAGAATCCTGACAGGACAGGACTATGTGCCGGGACGTGCCGGACATGTGAATGAAGAAACCCAGTTTGTATTAAAATATTTTGGTGTACAGGCACCGGAGCTGATCGAGCATGTAAAAACCGAGGTAAGGGACATTGATATCCGTCAGACAAAGGGCGTGAAGCGGAATATTTCCCTGAAAAAGGCATGGAATACCATGCAGGACGCCAATGTTGTTACACTTCCGGCGGTGACAGAGGACGGAATACTGGAGGGGCTGATCACCGTTGGTGATATCGCCCAGTCCTACATGAACGTGTATGATTCCAGCATTTTATCTAAGGCGAATACCCAGTATTCCAACATCGTGGAAACACTGGAAGGTCATCTGGTGATCGGAAGCGAGGAGAATTATTTTAACGAGGGAAAGGTTCTGATCGCGGCGGCAAACCCGGATATGATGGAATATTATATCAGTAAGAATGACCTGGTGATCTTAGGCAACCGATATGAGTCCCAGCTGTGTGCCATTGAGATGGAGGCAGCCTGCATCATCGTCTGCGAGGGCGCGGCAGTGTCCATGACCATCAAGAAGCTGGCACAGGAAAGAGGATGTACGGTCATCACCACACCGTATGACACCTATACAGCGGCACGTCTCATCAACCAGAGTATGCCGATCAGCTATTTCATGAAGACAGAGAATCTGATCACCTTTGAGGAAACAGATGTCATCGATGAGATCAAAGAAGTCATGGCAAGCAAGCGTCACCGTGATTTCCCGATCTTAGACAAGAATGGCAAATATATGGGTATGATCTCCAGACGTAATCTGTTGGGCGCAAGAGGAAAATCCTTAATTATGGTGGACCATAACGAGAAGACTCAGGCGGTAGATGGGATCGAGAATGCCAGAATCCTGGAGATCATCGATCATCACCGACTGGGGACGATCGAGACCATGAGCCCGGTATTTTTCCGTAACCAGCCGTTAGGCTGCACCGCAACGATCATTTACCAGATGTATCAGGAGGCTGGTGTGAAAGTGGAGAAAGAGATTGCAGGTCTTTTATGCAGTGCGATCATCTCAGATACCCTGTTATTCCGTTCCCCGACCTGTACCCAGGTGGATAAGAAAGCCGCTCTGGAACTGGCGGAGATCGCAGGAATTGATGCAGAAACCTATGCCATGGAGATGTTTGCTGCGGCAAGCAATTTAAAGACCAAATCTGACGAGGAAATCTTCTATCAGGATTTCAAGCGGTTTACCGCAGGTAAGGTATCTTTCGGTGTAGGCCAGATCAGCTCCTTAAATGAGCAGGAGCTGGAACAATTACAGGAACGATTGCAGCCATACTTAAAGAAGGTTCATGAAATGCATCCGGATGTGAATATGATCTTCTTTATGTTAACTAATATTTTGACAGAGTCTACGCTTCTTCTGTGCGAGGGCAGCGGTGCAGAGGCTATGATCCGCGAGACCTTCCATATGGAAGAAAGCAAGGAAAATAAAGGAAGCGTAGAGCTTCCGGGTGTAGTTTCCAGAAAGAAACAGCTGATCCCGGCCATTGTGATGGCATTACAGGAGTAACTGGCAGCGAATGATCGTTCCGTGGGGTGGCTGCAGGGGCAGGCACCGGGGTGAACAGACATTATCCGGAAATCGGAACACAACACAGGCAGAGGCCTGGGAAAGAAGGAGAAGAAGAACATGACATTTATCTATCCGGCGGTATTGACACCGCATAAAGAGAACGAAGGCTACCACGTAACCTTCCCGGATCTGGTGGGATGCGAGGCAGACGGCCCGGATCTTCAGGACGCGTTGGAGAACGCCAGAGCAGCAGCTTATGACTGGGTCTGCGTGGAATTGGAGGAAGACGACCCGGATATGCCGGAGGTGACTCATGAGGAGGACATCCTGCTGGATGAGGGAAGCTTTGTCCGCCAGATCATGATCATTGTGAAGCTCCTTCCGGATTATGACTGATCGTTCCGATGGTTCAAGTCGAATGGCTCACCACCTAAAGAGGTGGGAGTCTTCTCGACTGAGATAAAACAAATCAGGAAAGGCAGGAAGATGTGATGGGAAAACAGTACTGGAGAGGCGGCAATATGCTCTATCCGGTTCCGGCTGTGATGGTAAGCTGCGGCAGACCGGAGGAAAGACCGAATATTATCACAGTGGCATGGGCAGGAACTGTCTGTTCCAGCCCGGCCATGGTATCTATTTCCGTAAGGAAAGAGCGGTATTCCTATGATATCCTGAAAGAGACAGGAGAATTCGTCATCAATCTGATCACCCGCGATCTGACTTATGCTACGGATTTCTGTGGTGTGCGCTCCGGACGGGATGTGGATAAATTCGCGCAGATGCATCTGACGCCCCTTCCATCCCAGCACATCAGTGCGCCGGGAATCGCGGAAAGTCCGGTAAATCTGGAATGTAAGGTTACCCAGGTGATCCCTCTGGGCAGCCACGATATGTTTCTGGCGGAAGTGCTGGGTGTGACTGTGGATGAGAAATATATGGATGAAAATGGAAAATTTCATCTGAATGACGCAGGACTGGTGGCATATTCCCATGGGGAATATTTTGAGTTGGGTGAAAAACTCGGTAAATTCGGATATTCCGTGGCGAAGAAGCAGGCAGCAAAACCGGAGTCCGTGACAAAGTCAGCAAAACCGTCTGGCGCAGGAAAAAAGGCGGCATCCGCTGAAAACCGGACAGCTTCAAAGACAGGGACAGGAAACAGACGAAAATCCGCGTCCAAAACCGGGAGCGCAGATAAACAGAAAAGCAGGAGGAAATGAGCATGGCAAAACAGCATAACAACATCACTCTGATCGGTATGCCGGCATCCGGTAAAAGCACCATTGGCGTTCTGTTAGCGAAACGTCTGGGATATTCTTTTGTGGATGTAGATATCGTGATACAGGAGCAGGAGAAGCGCCTGTTAAAGGAGATTATCGAAGATGAAGGCTTAGATGGGTTTCTGGAAGTGGAAAACCGCGCCAATGCCACCCTGGATGTGGAGAAATCCGTGATCGCCCCAGGCGGCAGTGTTATTTATGGAAAAGAGGCCATGGAGCATTTAAAAGAGATCGGTCTTGTGGTATACTTAAAACTAAGCTATGAGGATCTGAAGGTGCGTCTTGGCAACTTAGTGGATCGGGGTGTGGTGTTAAAAGAAGGCATGACACTTCTGGATCTGTACAATGAAAGAGTTCCATATTATGAAAAATATGCGGATATTACCATTGATGAGGAAGGCAGGAACGCAGGGATGGTTGTTGATGAACTGCGCAGGCTGATCGAGGAACGTCTGGGCAGATAAACCGATAGGATTAAAAATGGAGGTGCAGTATATGAAATATCAGATCATGGGAACCACAATGCCAGCAGTTGAAATCCAGTTTGACCGGCCGGGTGAGAGCGTCTATACCCAGTCCGGCGGCATGACCTGGATGACGGATGGAGTCCAGATGAGCACGAATGCCAAGGGTGGACTGATGAAGGGGCTGGGCCGGATGTTCGCAGGAGAGAGTATGTTTATGGCTACCTACACGGCAGAACATGCAGGAAGCCGTATTGCGTTCGCATCCACGGTACCCGGTGAGATCTATGCCCTGGATGTTGGAGCCACCGGTGGTATGATCTGCCAGAAAGGAGCATTTCTCTGTGCAGAAGAGACCGTGAACCTGAATGTAACCTTCAGTAAAAAGCTGTCTGCCGGTATGTTTGGCGGTGAAGGCTTTGTTCTGCAGGATATTTCCGGAACCGGTATGGCTTTCTTAGAGGTGGACGGTGATCTGGTCTGCCGTTATCTGGAGCCGGGTGAGGTGCTGAAAGTGGATACAGGCAATGTAGTGGCTTTTGAACGTACCGTTGCCTATGAGGTGGAGATGATCAGAGGACTGGGCAATATCTTTTTCGGTGGAGAGGGCCTGTTCCTGACGAAGCTGGTGGGACCTGGCCGCGTGATCATCCAGACACAGAACGTTGCGGAATTCGCAGGACGGATTGCACGATTTATCCCAACATCAGGAAAATAAGATCTTATAAGATCGATTGATTATATATATGGAGGAAGGGTCTATGAAACAGTTACTGGCAATCGGAGAGGCATTGATTGATTTTGCTCCAGAGGAGACAGGAAAGGAATTAAAGGATGTCAGCGCCTTTAAACCAAAGGTAGGGGGCGCTCCGGCGAATGTCTGCGGTGCCTATGTAAAGCTTGGCGGTGAGGCAGCCATGATCACTCAGCTGGGGGATGATCCATTTGGTGATAAGATCGTGGAAGAGTTTCAGAACTGCGGCATCCAGTGCGACTATGTCCGCAGAACCAATAAAGCGAATACCTCTCTGGCATTCGTGGCATTGAAGGAAGACGGCAACCGGGAATTTTCTTTTTACCGCAAACCGGGTGCGGATATGCTGATGGAAGCGAAGGATGTGGATGCAGCATGGTTTCAGGATGCCTATGCACTTCATTTCTGTTCGGTTTCATTGGGCGAATTTCCGATGAAAGAAGCTCACAGAAAGGCCATTGACTGTGCCAGAAGAGCAGGCTGCATGATCAGCTTTGATCCGAACATCCGGCTTCCATTATGGGAGAATCCGGAGGCTCTGCGCAATGTGATCTGGGAGTTTGCACCGATGGCCCACGTTCTGAAAATTTCCGATGAAGAGTTAGAGTTTATTACCGGAAAAGCGGATATCAAAGAAGCGCTGCCGAGACTGTTTGCCGGAAATACCAGACTGGTGATCTATACAAAGGGCGCAGATGGCGCTGAGTGCTATACGGAACGGACTTCTGCCTATGCGGATGGACAGAAAGTAAAGGCTGTGGACACCACAGGAGCAGGCGATGGATTTATCGGTGCATTTCTGTTCTGCATGGCAAAAGACGGGGTAGAGGTTGACCAGCTGGCTTCTTTAAGCAGAGAGCAGTTGGAGAAGTATCTGGCTTTTGCCAATAAATTCTGTGCAAAGAGTATTACAAAATATGGTGCCATTGCGTCATATCCAACATTGACAGAAATGTAAATAGTCCCTATAATAACGCATATGAGAGCATACAGAGACGTATTGAGCGGAATCTGTATGCTCTTTTGTTTATCTCAGTCGAGAAGACTCCCACCTCTTCGGGTGGTGAGAAATCACAAATTAGTCTCAGTGGGAGGTGGGTCTTCGACTGAGATAAACGCTCCGCGAGGATGCGCAGTGATTCTGTAAAGAATATGTCAGCTTACGCTGACCAGAATCACGCGCCAAGTCTTACGGACGTTCGACTTGAATAATCAGGAAGGGAGATCAGACATGTTGAACGAAGAGGTACTTCAATATATTGAGAAGCATTGGGAAGAAGGATATGAGCTCCTTCTGACTCTGGCCCAGATCCCTGCGCCGTCTCATCATGAGGAGAAACGGGTGGAGTTTTGTAAAAACTGGCTGGAGGAAATGGGTGCAAAGGGTGTCTATGTAGATGAGGCCCTGAATGTGGTATATCCCTATCAGGCAGAGGAGGACAAACCACTGGTGGTATTTATGGCCCACACGGATGTGGTATTTCCGGATACCACACCTCTCCCATTAAAAGAGGAGGACGGAAAGATCTGCTGTCCAGGCGTTGGTGATGATACAGCAAACCTGGTGGCGCTGCTTCTGACTGCAAGATATGTGACCCAGAAGCACCTGTCCGTAAAAGACTGCGGGATCTTATTTGTCTGCAATTCCTGTGAGGAGGGCATGGGCAATCTGAAAGGTTCCAGGAAAATCTGCGAAACTTATGGAAGCCGGATCAGGGAGTTCTACAGCTTTGACGGAACCATGGGATGGCTGGTAAACCGGGCGGTTGGCTCGGCCAGATACCGTGTGACCGTAAAGACCAGAGGCGGACATTCCTATGGCTGCTTTGGACGGGAAAATGCTATTGGCGAGCTGGCATCCATCATTGATGATATTTATAAAATCCAGGTACCGAAGGAAGGAAAAACTACCTATAATGTAGGAACCATCGAGGGAGGAACCTCCGTTAACACCATTGCCCAGGAGGCAAAGATGCTGTGTGAATACCGTTCGGACCGGAAAGATGGGCTGGAATACATGGAAAAGAAGTTTAACGAGATCTTTGAAACCCATAGAAAAGAGTATGTGGATGTGAAGGTAGAGCTGGTTGGCCTGCGGCCCTGTGAAAATTTAAACGAAGAGCAGGAAAAGCGCAGACAGGACATGATCCGGATCGCCCAGGATATCTCGGAGGAACTGACCGGAATCCGCCCAGATGGAATCTCCGGCTCTACGGATTGCAACATTCCGTTGTCCATGGGAATTCCAAGCATCTGCTACGGCGCAGTGTCTGGAGAGGGCGCCCATACCAGAGAAGAATATGTGGTAAAAGCATCCTTAAAGACCGGGTATCAGGTGGCATTTGCCAGTGTACTGCGGTATTTTGAACGCAGATAAGTATTCCCCCGCTTCAAGTGCGCGGAGCACTAAGTGGCGGGTGAGGGGGGATGCTTATGTCAGTGGGAGTTGAAAGCTCCCACTGACAGATCGCGAAGCGACTGCGTTCATGAGCAAGTAGCGAAGCGGATTGCGAATGTCCGCTTTACATTATGAAGGAGGAATTGTATGGAAACATATGCGATTACCATTGCGAGAGGTTTTGGAACCGGAGGACGGGAGATCGCTTCCAAGCTGGCAGATGAACTGGGGATTCACAGCTATGAAAACCGTATTCTGACACTGGCTGCCCAGTATAGCGGTATGGACGAGTTTGAGTTCCGGGAAGTAGATGAGAAGCTGCGGGGAAGCTATGTGCGCAGCCAGATCCAGCGGATGCAGAAACGTTTTCTGCCTCAGGGCCATATGGAGGAATTTGTCTCCGATGACCGTCTGTTCCAGATCGAGGCAAAGATCATCCGGGAATTAGTCAAGGCAGAAAGCTGTATTATTGTCGGAAAATGCAGTGATTATCTGCTGAAGGATTATGACAATGTATTAAGCGTCTATATCGAAGCGCCGCGGGCATATTGTCTGAAGCAGGTCATGGACCGTATGGATGTGACAGAAGAGGAAGCGGCCCGTCTTATCACGAAAACGGATAAGTACCGGGCCGATTACTATAAGTATTATACAAATGGAAACTACTGGACCAATCCGGTCAACTACGATCTGACCTTGAACAGTGGGCGGCTTGGCCAGGAAAAATGTGTGGAAATGATCAAGTCCGCGTTAAAGATCAAGCTGGGGGTAGAGGTCTAAAAAGACCTTTCCCCAGGCATCTTCCAGCCGGTCAAGGGTAAATACCGCATTGGCCGGACTGGTGGAAGGACATTTCACGGCAGTCCGCCCGGTATGTTCTTCACAGTAGGTATGATACAGCGTATAGGCAGCCGTACCATTGGCAATGATGGTCTGGATATCTGCCTCTCTTAATATCTGGTTTAAGTTGGTGGGAATCACATTCCGGATGCTTCCGTCGCTGGAGCCGTGGATGTCACATTCCGCTACCACATCCCAGATGGCGATGTGGTGCTTCAGGAGCATGGCCTTTTTCTCTTCCACAGAGACCGGAAGCGGCTCCTTTAATAAACGTGCCATCAATTTCCAGAACCGGTTCTGGGGATGACCGTAATAGAAGTTTTCTTCTCTGGATTTTACAGAAGGAAAGCTTCCAAGGATCAGAAGCCTGCAGTCGGCATCATAAACCGGATCGAAGCTGTGCTTCACCCTTGTATAGCCAGGGGGAAGCGGATCTTCGATGTAATCTTCTTTGTCCAGTTTTTTGCGGTTCCGGCTCATGGGAATGGCGACATTGCCATCTTTGGCCACGGACAGGACAAACGCATTGATCTTTAATTCATTTTCTTCGTATAATCCGATACTCTGATACAGTTCCTTATATTCCTTTAACAGACGGAATTTTAATAACACCGCGTTGGCTTTTTTCCAGTCGGTGCTGACCAGGCTGCCCTTGCGTTTCATATAATAATAGACTGGCGTCTGAATGGCGGTGAAGGTTTCGGCATGGCGGATAAAGCTCAGGTTAAACAGGAAATCCTCGCACCAGCGCATCTGGGCATCCATTTCCAGATGGTTGTCTGCAATTACCTGGCGGCGGTACAGCTTGTTCCAGAGAACGCCATAGTAGAAATCTGCCGGATCCTGCATCATGTAAGTGGCAAATTGTTCGCGGGTCAGAAGTCCCCGTTCCCGGATATGCTGTTTTTCTGTGAATACTGCCTTATCTACCCGGTAGAAATCAGCAATGACCAGATCACAGTTAAATTTCTGCGCTGCGTAGACGAAGGTTTCCGTGGCATCCGGGGTCAGCCAGTCATCACTGTCCATAAACTGCAGATAGTCACCTTTGGCAATCTGGATGGCACGGTTACGGCTGTCAGAAACACCGGTATTTTCTTTATTAATGATGTGAAAGCGTGGGTCCATCTGCGCATATTCCCGGCAGATGGCCAGACTTTCGTCGGTACTTCCGTCGTTGACTACCAGGATCTCCATATCTTTAAAGGTCTGCTCCATGGCGCTGGTCAGACAGCGGCGAAGATATTTTTCAGCATTATAAACAGGAATGATCAGTGAAACAAATGGCATGGGAAACACCTCTTATTATTTGTAGATTGTGTGATTGTAAAGTTAAAGTTACTTGATAGTATATCACGATTACGAAAATTTACCAAAGGCAAAATATAGCCCGCATAAAGCAAAATACAGCCCGCATAAGGTATCAGCTCCGGAGGAGTGGCCGATGTCGTGGAACATCTGCAGGGATTGGGAAAATGACACGGAGCCAAGGGTTACCAGGGCCTCGGAGAACTGGCCATCCATGGCGCAGCGCAAGAATGCGGCGCTGATGGCGTTGGTTTTTGCCAGGTTACGGGAAATTTCCGCAGATAAATGCCGGAAATCCTGTGAGTCCCGCAGCCCCAGCAGGGTCAGACCGGCTAACACACCGCAGAGGAAATCATCTCCGCTTGGCGTTAAGCCGATGCCAAGACCGATGAGATCCGTGATGGGGGCACCGGTACGGAGAATGGTTTCTGTCTGGGTGAGAAACGGGTCCGGGGCAGCGTGTGTGCCGGCCGGAGACGCGGGGACGTCCACAAATAAAGGGACAAATCCCACAGGCGGATACGTTTTTAAAAGCTCCAGAACAGTGCCGGACAGTTCTGAATCGCAGAATGGGGTGAACCGTGGATCAGGCCCTTTCAGTTGTAAATCCACAACGGCTGGTTTATCCCAGTGAAAACAGTGGGTACCGACCAGCAGTTTCCGGCTCCAGGCAGTTGCCAAAACAGGATCACCAGGTTGAAGCTTCAGGGTGTCCAGGCTTTCGGCAGTCTGGTCTGTGATCAGGCTTAACGGCGAAAGGGGAGAGCCGGATACCTGGATCGCCAGAAGCTGTCCGTCCATTTCCAGATTTATGGTTTTCTTGTATACAGAATGCACAGCGCCGCGGCGATGGCGGTTCAGAAAGTCAAAGGCGTATTGGGATGTGCGGGTAATCTCCATAGATTTCAGTGGGTTCCTTTCACATCCTTCAGCCATGCCAGCGCCGCCCGGTAAGCCTGCATTCCTTCTGGTTTTGTCGTGTCCCGGTCAAAATCATGTTCCAGATAATAAACAGGGAAAAACTGACTGCGGGGGATTTTCCGGGCCATCTGTTTGGATTCCCGGAACGGCACATCCTGATCACCGGAGCTGGCGGTGAAAAAGCCAGGCGGCAGAAGCGCAAAGTCTTCTTCGCTCAGACTGTACCGGGCGATGTCCTCCGAAGTTCCTAACAGTTCTGGCCAACAGCCAGTCTGACGGGCATAGATATAGATGGAATAGCGGGTCGCCATAGGGCCGCTGGTCAAGAATGCAGGTGCGGCGCCATCAGGCCCATGTCCGGTCTGTACCAGAGAGTCTGCGGTCTGTTTTGAAACTGCAGGGAGTTTCGCAAACCAGGCATTGGGCTTTTTAAATTCGGGAAGATCGAACGTATGATAGCCGTAAAAGCAGAGAAGGCCGGCAGCGCCCAAGCCGCTCTCACAAAGCCGTTTTGCCTCCATCAGCGCCAGATAAGCTCCGGCAGACCGTCCAAACAGGTAGTAGGGAATGTGGGAAGCCTCCGAAGCACTGTCTGTTTCAGTGCTTGAACCTGCAGAACCAGCACCGTGTTCCAGGATTTCCAGCATTCCCATAACGCCCGCGTGAACCGCCTCCAGGATGACTGCCAGCCTCTGCTCCGGCGCCAGCGGGTAATCCAAGCTGATCAGTTCGTACCCGGCATTTGAAAACAGGTTTACATAACATAAAGGCAGGTCGTCCGGTTCCCCGAATACCAGACCGCCGCCGTGAAGATAAAAGATCCGTCCGATGGCAGGAGCAGCGGGACGGAATACCCGCGCGTGAAGCTCATGTCCCTGAAAGGGAATGGTATAAGCTTCAGCAGTAAGATTAATAGGACTCATGATTTTATTCCTCCGAATGAAAATGATCTTGCAGCCGGAACAGGCGGGAATCCAGCATAATACGGAATACCTGCTCCGGGTCTTCGAAATCCAGATCCAGCACAGACTGGAGCTTGCTGATCCGGTATTTGACTGTTTTTGGGTGCAGAAACAATAACTCTGCCGTTTTGGAATAATTCTGCCCGCAGGAGATAAAGGCATCCAGAGTTTTCCACAACTCTGGCTGGGTTTTCCGCAGATGCTTATTTTGAAGCGTCAACAGACTGTCGATACGGTCTAAGTTATTGCGGTCTAAAAAAAGCTTATAAAATCCCAGACTGTCATAGGTTATCAGATAATTGCCGGTATAAAGCATATTGGCCAGAATGTGGGCATCCTGGGTCTGATGGTATAGCTGTTCGATGTGATAACGGTCATCGATGTTGCTGATCGTTACCTGATAGGGAAGCTCCATATCGTCAAGCAGTTCCTTCAGCCACAGAAAATCAGATTCTGAAGTGCCTGACGGAAGATTGAAAAGCAGAACCAGGCGGTCATGGATCTGCTGGTAGGCGTAACTGAATTTTTGAAGGTCAAGCTCTCTGCGGATCAGGAAACATATTTCTCCGGCGTCCGGACCATCGGTCAAAATAGATGACTGGAACGCAGGAAGCTGGATCAGGAGCATTTGATAATAAGGTCTGGAATCAATCTGGAGAAAATGCAGTGCCTGGTCAATAGACTCACGTTCTGCCATCCGTCCGCTAAGCAGATCCCCAACCAGGTCATTATAGCGCTGCATGGTGGACTGCTTGCGCAGCATCTGCCGCATTAAGGGCTCCATGATGGACAGGATCATGGTTTCATATTGGGTAGTCTTGGGAACTGTGATCAGCGGAATATGGTAGTAATTGCAGTAATCCATGATGTAGGGCGGAATATCCGAGATCAGCCGTCCAAGCTTTAACACGATGCCGCAGATACCGATCTTTTGCATGTTGATGAAGAATTTCCTGGAATTTTCTGCGTCCAGGATCTGCAGTGCATAGAAGCTGGTCAGTAAAAGCTGCCCCGGTTTTCCCCAATTTTCGATGTCGGCGGCTTCCAGTACCATGACGCTTTTGACTTCCCGGTCCAGACAGTCTTCACCGGCGATGACGGATGCGCCATAAAAGGACTGATTCTGTTTCAAAAGCTGGTTAAGGGTCATAAGTTTTATCCTCCATAGATAAAAAATAACGGATTGTTTGGGCGCTTATGCCATTGAAAAGTAGTATTTTACCGAATATAATCAGATTATAACACAACCGAAATGCAGGAGGGAGATAATCTTGAAAAAAAGAAAAATTGTTATCGCTCTCGGAGGAAATGCCCTTGGGAAAAATGTGGAAGAGCAGCAGGAGGCAGTGGAGCATACAGCCAAGGTGATCGTGGATCTGGAGCAGCAGGGCTATGATCTGATCATCACCCATGGCAACGGTCCGCAGGTTGGCATGATCCAGAGTGCCATGAATGAATATGCTGCGGCCCACAGTGAGGCAGAGGTTCCACTGTCCACCAGCGTAGCCATGAGCCAGGGATATATCGGCTTTGATCTGCAAAATGCCATCAAGGATGAATTATATCTGCGGGGAATCGATCATAAGGTATCTACCATTATTTCCCAGGTGGAGGTAGACCCGGAGGATCCGGCATTTTACCATCCGACCAAACCCATCGGGCGTTTTATGACCAGAGAAGAGGCGATAAAAAAAGAAGCGAAAGGCATTCCCTGTGTGGAGGATTCGGGAAGAGGCTACCGGCAGGTGGTGGCGTCACCGAAACCGAAACGGATCCGGGAGCTTCAGACCATCCGTACTTTAGTAAACGCAGGGCATATCGTGGTGACGTGCGGCGGTGGCGGAATCCCGGTGGTGCAGAAAGACGGGAAGCTGGTCGGCGTGAACGCTGTGATCGATAAAGACAGAGCCTCAAGCCTGCTGGCCCAGAAGCTGGATGCGGAATATCTGGTGATTCTAACTGCGGTAGAGAAGGTTGCCATTCATTTTGGAAAGCCGGATCAGCAGTGGTTATCCGAATTGACGGTAGAAGAAGCAAAGAAATACATGGCAGAGGGAGAATTCCCGGCCGGTTCCATGCTTCCCAAGATCGAGGCAGCTGTCCAGTTTGCTGAGAGTAAGAAAGGACGGAAAACCCTGATCACCCAGCTGGAAAAGGCAGCAGAGGGAATCGAGGGCAGGACCGGAACCGTGATCCATGTCTGATGAACCAGGAAGCAGGATGCTGCTGTTCGTTGGAAGGGATTTCCTGAACGGCAACACCCGGATTCGCCATTGAAAAAAGAAACACGGTTGTATATAATGATGTTGGGGTCAAAAGCTTTTGACCCCTCTGATACCGAATTGCTCTGCACTGCGTGCTCCCGCAATTCTCAAAAACATTCGTAATTCGCTCATTTTTCTTTGAAAAATGGCTGCTTACTCATGTTTTTGGCGGGTCCCAAGGTCAAAAATTCTCCTGCAAGCAAGCTTGCGTCGAACTTCTGACCTTGGGACCCTGGTATCATATAATGAATCTGTTAAATTTAATGTATATAAGAGGAGGAACCTATCAATGTTATTTACGGTAGTTAAGAAGAATACCTATCAGGATTCCATTAACCTGATGCTGCTTACCAACCGGATCAACACTCTGGAAGGTGTAAAGCAGAGCCAGATCATGATGGCAACTGATGCCAACAAGGATATTTACCGCAATGCGGGTCTTCTGACTGCAGAGGCAGAGGCAGCAGCGCCTGGCGATATGTGTATCGTTGTGGAGGCAGATAGCGAGGATATCGTTGACAAGGTATTAGAGGAGGTAAAGGCATTTTTAAATGATATGTCTGTCAAGAAAGAGAAGCAGGCATTGACCAGCGTTACCACCTGGGATGAGGCATTAGAGCAGCTGCCAGATGCAAATATGGCATTATTTTCCACACCGGGCGAGTATACTGCGCCTGAGATCGAGACAGCTCTGGATAAAGGACTGCATGTATTTTCCTTCTCCGATAATATTTCACTGGAAGATGAGATCCGTTTGAAAAAGAAAGCCCATGACAAGGGACTTCTCTTCATGGGACCGGATTGTGGTACTGGAATCATTTCCGGAATCCCGATCGCATTTACCAATGTGGTGAAGCCTGGCAACATCGGTATCGTAGGCGCATCCGGAACCGGTATCCAGGAAGTGACCGCCATCATCGACCGTCTGGGCGGCGGCGTGATCCATGCTATCGGTACCGGCGGACGTGATCTGAACGCCAAAGTCGGTGCGATCACAGTGAAGGACGCGATCGTTGGCCTGGAGCATCATGATCCGACCGATGTGATCGTTGTGATCTCCAAGCCACCGGCAAAAGAGGTCCGTGATGAGGTTGTGGCTCTTCTTCAGAAATGCACCAAACCAGTGGTTGCGATTTTCTTAGGAGAGAAGCCGGAGAATCATGAGGGAAAAGTATATCTGGCGCATACATTGGAAGAGACTGCACGTATGGCAGTGGATCTGGCCAATGGCGATCCGATCAAGGACAATTACTGTGATCCGATCGATTATGAGGTTTCCAGACCGTTAGCAGCAGATAAGACTGTAAAAGGCTTATATTCCGGCGGAAGCTTAGCGGCAGAGGCTGGTATGCTGATCGCAGAGGCACTGAATCTGGGCGGCTTGATCAAAGAAGAAGGCTACATCTTAAAGACAGGCGGTTATGAGGTGGTTGATCTGGGCGATGATGTGTATACACAGGGAAAACCGCATCCGATGATCGATCCTGAGGTCCGTATCAAGAAGATCTTAGAGTGTGCGAAAGATCCTCAGACCGGCGTGATCTTATTAGACTGCATGTTAGGCTATGGCTGCCATCCAGATATGGCAGGCGCTTTAGCTCCAGCGATCCGTGAGGCACAAAAGATCGCTAAGGCAGACGGCCGTGAGCTGTATTTCGTAGCAAGTGTCTGCGGAACCAGACAGGATCCACAGGATTATGACCGTGCAGTAGCAGAATTAAAGGAATGCGGTGTTCTGGTTGAGAAGAGCAATGCGAGAGCGATCCGCTTAGCACTGAAATTAAAAGGCATTGATTATAAAGAAAACACCCGTGGCCATGTAGAGGCGGCAGTGGACGAGACTCCGCTTCCAGAGCCGGATGAGAAGATCATGGAGCTGTTAAATACCAAACCGCGTGTGATCAATGTCGGCGTCCGCAGCTTCAACGATTCTATCGTGGCTTATAACGGGACCAGCGTTCAGTTTGACTGGAAACCAATGGCTGGAGGCAATAAGCATTTCATTCATTTAATAAATGAGTTGAACAAACGCAAAGAAATTGATACAATGAACCAGAAAGTTGTGGAGCGTTTTAAGGATGCCCAGCCATTCCTGATCGATGTAGTTCCGGCAGTCAGCGTGATTCCGGAATTAAACGGCAAGGTTCTGCTTCATGCAGGCCCGCCGATCGAGTATAAGGATATGACAGGCCCGATGCAGGGCTCCTGTATCGGAGCGATCCTGTTTGAGCATTGGTGCGAGACAGAAGAGGAGGCAAAAGCCCTTTTAGAGTCCGGCGGTGTGAAGTTCATTCCATGTCACCACGTACACGCAGTAGGTCCGATGGGCGGTATCACTTCTGCGAATATGCCGGTGATGGTGGTTGAGAACCGTCTGGATGGTACCCGTGCGTACTGTATCATGAATGAGGGAATCGGTAAGGTACTTCGTTTTGGCGCGTACTCCAAGGAGGTTGTAGACCGTCTGACCTGGATGCAGAAGGTATTAGGACCGGTTCTGGGCGCAGCGGTCCGTTCGAAAGAGGGCGGAATCAACTTAAATGTCATTATTGCGAAAGCAATTACCATGGGTGATGAGTTCCATCAGAGAAATATCGCGGCAACCTTGAACTTCCTGAAGGAAGTGGTTCCGTATATCATCGCTCTTGACTGGGATCGGGAAGAGATCCAGCAGGTAGTAGAGTTCCTGGCAAATACAGACCAGTTCTTCTTAAATGTCATGATGGCAACTGGCAAGTCCATCGCAGATGCAGCCAGAAAATTAGAGGAGGGCTGCGTGGTAACTGCCATGACACGTAATGGACGTAACTTTGGTATCCGTATCAGTGGTATGGGAGATCAGTGGTTCACAGCTCCGGTTAACACACCAAAGGGACTGTATTTCACCGGCTTCTGTGAGGCAGACGGTAATCCGGATATCGGAGACAGCGCCATCACAGAGACTGTTGGCGTGGGCGGCATGTCCATGATCGCGGCTCCGGGTGTTACCCGTTTTGTCGGCGCAGGCGGATTTGAGGATGCCTTAAGAGTATCCAATGAGATGCAGCAGATCTGTATCACTCATAATCCGAACTTTGTGATCCCAACCTGGGATTTCAAGGGATCTCCGCTGGGAATCGATATCCGTAAGGTAGTTGCTACCGGAATCACTCCGCTGATCAACACCGGTATTGCCCATAAGGTAGCCGGAATCGGTCAGGTCGGCGCAGGTACGGTACGTGCTCCTTTAGGATGCTTTGAGAAGGCATTGGAAGCTTACGCAAAGAAATTGGGAATCGAGTAAAATAACGCGAAAGTATCCACAATTTAGGAAATTCAATCAGGAGGATAAATGAATGAAAAAGAGATTACTGGCACTTTCTATGGCGGTTGTCATGGCATTCGGCCTGACAGCATGTGGTGGAAGCAGCTCCGGCAATGCAGGAACAACAGCAGCAGCTGGCGGTTCTGGGACAACAGCGGCGGCAGCAGCTTCTGGAAAAACTTACAAGATCAAACTGCATCACGATCTGGCTGAGGATTCTTCCCAGCATGAAGGTCTTGTGAAATTTAAAGATCTGGTGGAAGAAAAGAGCGGCGGCGCTGTTCAGATCCAGATCTTCCCGAACAATACACTGGGTTCTGATGAGGAAGTTGCTGAGATGCTTCAGACTGGTTCTGTAGAAGCAGCCCTGATCCCAACTGCAAAGCTGTCTGGTTTCTATGCTCCATTACAGTTACTGGATCTGCCATTCGTATTCCCGAACAGAGATGCCTGCTACGGTGCTCTGGATGACGCAGAGTTTAAGAGTATGTTACTGGATCCAATGGGAGATATTGGTTTCAAGGGCATCAACTTCTGGGAGTCCGGCTTCAAGCAGTTCACTGCTAATAAACCACTGCATACCCCAGATGATTTCAAGGGCGTAAACTTCCGTACCATGAGCTCCCCGCTGATCCTGGATCAGTTCAAGGCTCTGGGCGCGAACCCGACCCCAATCGATTTTGGTGAGACCTACAACGCACTGCAGAACGGTACGGTTGACGGTGAGGAGAACCCATTGGTTTCTATCGTCAGCATGAAGTTCTATGAGGTTCAGAAGAACTGCACGATTTCCAACCACGCATATCTGGCATATGCACTGCTGTTCTCCAAGAGCTTCTGGGACACTCTTCCAGAGGATATCCAGAAGATCATTGATGACGCAGCAACCGAGGCAGTTCAGGAAGAGCGTCAGATGACTATCGACCGTGAGGCTGGTTATATCGAGACCATCAAGGCTTCCGGCTGTGAAGTGAATGAGCTGACTGCTGATGAGATCGCAGCACTGACAGAGGTTATGAAACCAGTTCATGAGAAATATCGTGACGTTATCGGTTCTGATACCCTGGACAAGGCGTATGAGATCATTGACAAGTACAACAAATAAGGTTTTAAGGTAACTAAAGGAAAGAAAATTATGCTGAAGAAAATTGATAAATGGGTTTCTTACGCAGAGAACGCCATGCTGGTGATCGGTATGTTAAGCACTACGTTCATTCTGTTTGCCAATGTTATCATGCGTTTCTGCTTTAAATCTGGCATTGTCTGGTCTAATGAGTACGCCAACTATGCCATCATCTGGATCGTCTGCGGTGGCTGCGGTGCCTGTGTCCGTTCCGATGCCCATATGAGGATCACCGCGATCCCGGATATGATCAAAAATGAAAAGGTAAAACAGGTGCTGGCGCTGATCGTTTACGTGATCTGCCTTGCATTCTCCGTTGTGATCCTGACCTCCGGCTCCCGTCTGGTCGGTTCCATGATGGCCAACAACCAGAAATCTGCAGCAATGCAGATTCCGCTGTGGTGGATCTATCTGTCCTTTCCGGTAGGCGGCGGAGTGATGACCTTCCGTTTCATCTTAAAATTAATTGATAGTGTGAAGGAACTGATCGGAAAAGGAGGCGCGCAGGCATGACCGTATTCTTATTTGTATCATTATTAGTAATGCTGGCTGCCAGTGTCCCGATCTTCATCGCACTGTGCGGTTCTGTAACAGCATCTTTCCTGCTGTTCAGTAATATGGATACTACCATTATCATCCAGAGAATGTTTGCCGGTATCAACAAGTTCTCCCTGATGAGTATCCCGTTATTCGTTCTCGCTGCAAACTTAATGAGCGAGGGTGGTATCTCCAAACGAATCATCAACCTGGCCAATGCGTTCGTAGGACATATCCCAGGCGGCTTAGGTATGACTGCCATTCTGGCAAGTATGTTCTTCGGTGCCATTTCCGGTTCTTCACCGGCAACTGTAGTTGCGATCGGAGCCCTGTTATACCCGGCGATGATCGAGAAGGGTTATAGCAAGGAGTTCTCCGCAGGTGTCATCACCGCGGCAGGCTCTCTGGGTATCATCATCCCACCTTCTGTAAACATGATCGTTTACGGAACTGTAACCGGCGCTTCTGTTGGAGCCCTGTTTATGTCCGGTTTCGGCGCAGGTATCGTATACGGACTCAGCTTTGTGGTATATACCTTTTTCTACGCAAAACGTCATCCGGAGATCCAGCGTGAGACCAGAAAGACCTGGGGCGAGCGTCTGGTTGCCATCAAAGAATCCATCTGGGGCATGGGCGTTCCGATCATTATCCTGGGCGGTATCTACGGCGGCGTGTTTACTCCAACCGAGGCAGCGGCAGTTGCAGCTGTTTACTCCATCGTTGTTTCCCTGTTTGTTTATCGGGAGCTGAATTTCAAGGGATTTATCAACTGTGTCCTGAAATCTGCGGAGACCACCATTCAGGTCATGATCCTGTTAGCAGCAGCTTCCGTATTCGCATTTATCCTGACATCTGAGGGAATCACAGTAGCGATCGCTGATGCAGTATTAGGTGTTTCCAGTAAGAAAGCAGTCATCCTGCTGATGATGAACATTATTCTTCTGATCGGCGGTATGTTCATGGATGGCGCTTCTTTAACTACGATTCTTGGACCGTTATTCCTGCCGATCGCACAGTCGGCAGGTATCGATATCGTTCATTTAGGTATCGTTATGGTTGTAAACGCAGCCATCGGTATGTTTACACCTCCTTTTGGTCTGAACCTGTTCGTTGCAGCAAGTATCACCAAGCAGCCGATGTTAAAGGTTGCCAAGGGAGCAATGCCATTTATCCTTATGTCCCTGATCGCTCTGCTGATCATTACATATGTGCCTGAGATCAGCCTGTGGCTGCCGCATATGATTTACGGCCAGTGGTAAAAGAAAGGATTTATTCATTATGACATTACCAGTAACGATATTTACCTGGATCATGGCGGTTCTGCCGATCCTGGTTCTGCTGGTACTGATGGTGAAGTTGCAGATGGGAGCTGTGAAGGCAGCTCCCATTGGTTTATGTGTATCCGCTGTCAGTGCCCTGATTGTATACAAAGCCTCCATTCCCCATGTGTTCATGGAGATGCTAAAGGGTGTCTGGAGCGCTCTTCCGATCCTGATCGTAGTCTGGACGGCCATCCTGTTATATGAAGTGGTCAATGAAGCCAAAGCATTCCAGGTGTTTCGAAAGAGCATGGGCAAAGTAACTCAGAACGAGTTATTGCAGATTATGCTGCTTGCATGGGTATTTACCAGCTTTTTACAGGGAATCACCGGCTTTGGCGTGCCGGTGGCGGTTGGCGCACCACTGCTTATTGGGATCGGTATGCGTCCCTTCTGGGCTGTGATCATTCCGCTGCTTGCCCACACCTGGGGCAACACCTATGGAACCTTAGGTGCGGCATGGGACTCCCTGGCGATCCAGGCCAACATGGTGGACAATGTGGCCATGTTGAATGCCACGTCCCTGTGGGCAACGGCTTTTATCTGGATCTGGAACTTTACCAGCGGCATGATGCTGTGCTGGTTCTACGGTAAAGGAAAGGCTCTGAAAAAGGGATTTCCTGCAGTTCTGGTGATCTCCACCATTCACGGCGGCGGGCAGATGCTGGTAAGCCAGTTTAACGCAACTCTGGCCTGCTTTGTACCGACGGTTGTTGCCATCGGCGCTATCGTGGTCCTGGGACGTACCCCGTGGTATAAAGATCCATGGCGTGTGGAGGAGAGTCCGGTGATGGACCGCAGCGCCGGTTCTGCCGAGGAAGAGGACGCACCGGAAGATATGTCAGTGCTGCAGGCTTTCCTTCCGTATATTGTGCTGACCATTTTGACATTAGTGATCTTATTGGTCAGACCAATTAAAGAGTTCTTAGGCCAGGTGAAACTGGGCTTTGCCTTCCCTGGGATGGTGACGGGATACGGTTACGAAGATCCGGCTGCAGATCCATTTTCTCCGCTGGCCATCTTTACCCATGCGGGAATGTTCCTGTTAGTATCCGCCATCTTCGGTTTCTTCTATTTCAAGAGCAAAGGCTGGCTTCATGAGGACAGCGGCGCGATGATCGGCCGCAGAACCGTGAAAAAGACCATCCCTTCTTCGATTTCTGTGATCTGCTTCATCGCCATGAGCAAGGTCATGGGAGGAACCGGACAGACCACCGTGATGGCCCAGGGAATCGCAGGCGTGATGGGCGAGGCTTATGTGGCGCTTTCCCCGATCGTGGGACTCCTGGGCTCCTTTATGACCAGCTCCAACATGGCTTCCAACATCCTGTTTGGCAGCTTCCAGCTTGCTACTGCTAACTTCTTAGGCTTAAATCCAGCCCCAGTTCTTGGCGCACAGACTGCAGGAGGAGCGATCGGAGCCGCTATCTGCCCTGGAAACATCGTTCTTGGCTGTACGACCGCCGGAATCATGGGACAGGAGGGTAAGGTGCTTCAGAAGGTTCTTCCGATCACGTTGGCAGCAGCGGCGATCGTGGGCGTGATCATGTATGTGGCGTGTATTTTGTTGTAGGATCGATCTAATCAAAAATCCGGAGATGGAAGAGTACAAAATTCCGTTGCCGGGCGAAAATAGACGATGGGTACAGAAGATAGGAAATATATCTTTTGTACCCATTTTTTGTGTCATAAGAAACTTCATCCTATGACACAAAAACGCTCCGCTGGATACGCACTCACAGGAAGCGCTTCCACCATTTGCAAAACAGCCCCGTATGTAGTAAAATAATGATAACTGTAAACAGGGCAGTTATCAAAGAAACACAAAGGAGTTTTAGGAAAATGAAACAGAAAAAAACATTTACTGCGTATTTCATGGTCCATGGGGCGGTGATCGCAGCGATCTCGAATTTCACGGAGAAATAGGTCTGTCTGGAATTGACATTTTACCGAAAAAGAAGTACAAGTAAGTGAATGCTGGAAGACCAGCGCAGCAGCAGGATCAAAAGCCGGGCGGTGGAACATTGCCTGCATGAAAAAATAAAAGGGTGGATAACAGTATGTATCAGATAGATTTTAACAAACCAGAGCATGTGCATTTTATAGGGATTGGTGGCATCAGCATGAGCGGTCTGGCAGAGATTTTGATGGACGAGGGATTTACAGTGTCCGGTTCTGATGCCCATAAGTCAGAGTTGACAGAGCATTTGGAGGCTAAGGGAGCGAAGATTTTCTATGGTCAGAAAGCGGAGAATATCATCGATGGCATCCATGTGGTGGTCTACACTGCAGCAGTACACCCGGATAACCCGGAGTTTGCGGCAGCAGTGGAAAAAGGGCTCCCGATTCTCACCAGGGCAGAGTTACTGGGGCAGATGATGAAGAATTACCAGTATGCAGTGGGTATCTCCGGAACCCATGGCAAGACCACGACCACATCCATGGTTACGGAGATTTTACTGGCGGCAGACGCAGACCCGACGATTTCCGTAGGCGGTATCTTAAATTCCATTGGAGGAAACATCCGGGTAGGCGGTTCGGAGCTTTTCGTGACAGAAGCCTGCGAGTATACCAACAGCTTTTTATCCTTCTTCCCGAACCGGGAAGTGATCTTGAATATTGAGGCGGATCACCTGGATTTCTTTAAAGATATTGATGATATCCGTCATTCCTTCCGCCTGTTTGCCCAGAAGCTTCCGAAGGATGGATTATTAGTTATCAACAGTGACATCGACCGTTATGAGGAAATTGTGGATGGACTGGAATGCCGGATCGTTACCTGTGGAAAACGAATCGACAGCAATTACCGGGCGGAAGACATCACTTACGACCATTTTGCCAGAGCAGCCTTCCGCCTGATGATCGATGGACAGGATGCCGGGGAGATCACCCTGGGCGTACCTGGAGAGCATAATGTATACAATGCGCTGGCAGCCATTGCCTTATGCCGGGATCTGGGAATTGATATGGAGCATATCCGCGCAGGACTTAAGAAGTTTACGGGAACCAACCGCCGTTTTGAGAAAAAGGGCGAGATCGGCGGCGTGACCATCATCGATGATTATGCCCATCATCCACAGGAGATCGCAGCAACACTGGCGGCGGCAAAGAATTATCCACATAAGAAGCTGTGGTGCGTATTCCAGCCGCATACCTACACCAGAACCAAGGCGTTCTTAGACCAGTTTGCCCAGGCGCTTTCCGTAGCAGACGAGGTGGTGCTGGCAGATATTTACGCAGCCAGAGAGACCGATACCTTAGGCATCAGTTCTGCGGATATTGCGGAGCGGATCGAGAAACTGGGTACGAAAGCCCACTATTTCAAGAGCTTTGATGAGATCGAAACATTTTTATTAGAAAATTGTATGCACGGCGACCTGTTGATAACTATGGGGGCCGGAGATATAGTAAAAGTGGGCGAAAACCTGCTTGGCGAGTAAGTTATCCACATTATCCACATAGTTTTCAACAATTTCCGTTGATAAACTATGTGGATTCTTTTATTTACATAAAATAAATTCTCACAATTTCAAATCCCTTGTATTTAAAGGAAAATCTACCATTTTCGACGGTTTTCCCGTGGATAAAGGACGCCAGAATCCACATTATCCACATTATCCACAATCAGCCGGTGGACAAATTCCATCTATTTTCTTTTGGAAAAACGTGTGATATGATAATGCTAGGACACCAGGCGCTGTGGGCAGCGCATGGACTGTAACGAAGGAAGCAGCCGTGGAGAGGGACAGGGTGAGTTTTAGATATGAGAAGTAAGTTTGAGGTAAATGCCACCATGGTGGCCAATGAGTTTATTGACCGGTATATGGCGGTGGCCAATGGGGAGTACGTGAAGGTATATCTGTATCTGCTGCGCCATGACGGGCGGGAGATCACCGTGGGAGAGATCGCGGACGCATTAGACCACACAGAGTCCGATGTGAAGCGGGCGATTGCTTACTGGGTTCGTCTGGGCGTACTGGAAGACGCAGATGCCCAGGCGCGAAGTGAAATGAGTGACCGGATGGTTATGGGACGCCAGGACAGTGGATGTGCGGCAGCTTCACCGAAGGGACATGCATCGGTTTCGGGCAATCGGACCGGATTTGAAGGACAGGAGATGTCATCCGCCACCGTTTCATCCACCACCGCCCCATCTGTCCAGACTCAGGAGCGCAGGCACTATACTCCGGCCCAGGTTGGGGCCTTGGCGGACAAAGAGGAATTTACCCAGCTTCTCTATATTGCCCAGAAACTGATGGGTAAGGTATTTACCCCAAGGGACTGTGAGGTGTTTGCTTACCTCTATGATTCTCTCCATATGTCGGCGGAACTTCTGGAATATCTGGCAGAATACTGTGCCCAGAATGACCATAAAAGTATCCGCTATTTAGAGACTGTGGCTCTCAGCTGGAATGAGCGCGGCATCAAGACTGCCAATCAGGCCAGGGATCAGGCGGCTTCTTTTAACAGCGACTGTTTCGCGGTGATGAAGGCATTTGGCTTAAATGACCGGAGACCGGGAGATGCGGAGGCGAAGATCATCCGCCGCTGGTTCCAGGAGTGGGCGTTCAGCAAGGAACTAATCTTAGAGGCCTGTGGAAGAACCTTAAAGGCTATCCAGAAGCCCAGCTTCCAGTATGCGGATTCTATCCTGGATAAGTGGAGAAAAGCCGGTGTAAGGACCATGGAGGACGTGAAACGGCAGGATGAGAAGCATGGAGGCCAGAAAACGGCGGTTAAGGAAGGGGCGGCTCCTGCTGGCTATCGGGACAACCAGCCGCAGTTAAAACCACAGAGGAATAAATTCCATAATTTTGAGCAGAGAAATACAGACTATGACGGAATGGTGCTGGAGCGGTTGAAACAGCGCCTGGGTGAAAGCTAGAGGAACGGTTCCGTGGCTGCACGCATGAAAAAGGAAGCCTGTATATGCGGCGGCATAAAGAGATACCAGCTGTCATAAGTGAGAGAGGATGAGAAAAGATGTCACTGAATAATTCCCAGTATAACGCCATCATGCGTATTTACAATCAGCGGCAGTTCCAGGATAAATACGAACAGGATCAGAGAAGAGAGGAAGTCTACCAGAAGGTGCCGCAGATCAGGCAGATCGAGGATGAGATCAGCTCCCAGGCGGTTCGCTGCGCCAGAAAGCTGTTAGATGGGGATACAAATGCAAAAGAAGAGTTAAAACAGCATATCGAAGACCTGAGAGAGCAGAAAGAAGTGCTGTTATCCGCTTTTGGATTTCCGGCGGATTACATGGAGATGCACTACGCCTGCCCGGAATGCCAGGATACGGGCTATGTCGATGGCAGGAAATGCCGTTGTTTTAAGAAAGAGGAGATCCGCCTGCTCTACTCCCAGTCCAACATTGAGGAAGTGCTTTTGCGGGAGAATTTTGACTCCTTCTCCTACGAGTATTATGACGACCGGGTAGTGATCCCGGAGATCCAGATGACTGTGGCGGATTATATGCGCCAGGTTCATACCTGGTGTAAGGAATATGTGGAGAATTTTGAGAAAAAGGGCGGCAACCTGATCTTTACAGGAAGCACCGGTGTTGGAAAGACATTTTTAACCAACTGCATCGCCAAGGCGCTGATCGACCAGTATCAGTCAGTGATCTATCTGTCTTCCAACGATTTATTTGACGTATTTTCCAAGAATAAATTCCACTACGATACGGAAGAGGAAATGAAGGACATGTACCAGTATATTCTGGACTGCGATCTTCTGATCATTGATGATCTGGGAACAGAACTGAATAATACCTTTGTGTCATCCCAGCTGTTTTACTGCATCAATGAGAGACTGCTGCGAAAGAAAAGCACCATCATTTCCACCAATCTGTCCATGACCATGTTAAGAGATACCTATTCTGACCGGATCTCTTCCAGGATTATCAGTCAGTATTCCATTATTCCACTGTATGGGGATGATATACGGACGAAAATCGTATGATCAGGTACAAAAACTTGACTATTTTGGCACATAATGTTAAGGTAAATTTAAACGGTAGCCGGGTAAGTCTGCGCATTTTGCGGGAATACCAAAAGGTACCTAAAAATGAAACTGGCGTAAGCCGCAATAAAATGGAGGAAGAACATGATATACGAAGAGAAGACGATTGAGACGATTCCGGTAGGACCTCTGGGACTGGTTCCATTAAAGAGCTGTACAGAGCTGGGAAAAAAGGTAAATGATTACCTTGTGACCTGGAGACGGGAACGGGAGAGCGAGCACAAATCTAACATCGCTTTTGCCGGATACCAGAGAGATTCTTACATTATTGACGCTAAGACTCCGCGTTTTGGATCTGGTGAGGCGAAAGGAACCATCGAATCATCCATCCGTGGTGATGATCTGTATATCATGGTTGATGTCTGCAACTACAGCCTGACTTATTCTATGGCTGGCATGACGAACCATATGTCCCCAGATGACCATTATCAGGACTTAAAGCGTGTTATTGCAGCAGCAGCAGGCAAAGCCCACAGAGTCAACGTGATCATGCCATTCTTATACGAGGGCAGACAGCATAAGCGCTCCGGCAGAGAGTCCTTAGACTGCGCACTGGCTCTCCAGGAGTTAGTGAATATGGGCGTTGAGAACATTATTACCTTCGATGCCCATGATCCACGTGTACAGAACGCCATTCCGTTAAAGGGCTTTGAGACCGTTCAGCCGATCTACCAGTTCATCAAGTATCTGTTAAAGAACGAGACTGAGTTACAGATCGACAGCGATCACATGATGGTGATCAGCCCGGATGAAGGCGGTATGGGCCGCGCAATCTATTTTGCCAACGTATTAGGACTGGATATGGGTATGTTCTACAAACGCCGCGATTACACCAAGATCGTCAATGGCCGCAACCCGATCATTGCCCATGAGTTCTTAGGCTCCAGCGTAGAGGGCAAGGATGTTCTGATCATCGACGATATGATCTCCTCTGGCGAGAGTATGTTAGATGTTGCCAAAGAGTTGAAGAGAAGAAAAGCAAGAAAAGTATTTGTCTGCGCAACCTTCGGTCTGTTTACCAACGGTCTGAGCATGTTTGATAAATATTATGAGGATGGCCTGATTGACCGTGTTCTGACTACCAACCTGGTATATCAGACTCCGGATCTGTTATCCCGTCCATATTACATCAGCGTTGATTTAAGCAAATATATCGCACTGATCATCGATAACTTGAACCATGATGCTTCCTTAAGCGAGCTGTTAAGCCCGACTAAGAGAATCAACCGTCTGTTAGAGGCATATAGAAACGGCGATCGATAAAATGATTCCGCAGAGCGGCGGGATGAAACAATATCAGGAGGAAAAAGACATGAAGAAGATCGTAACAACAGAAGCACCGGCAGCAATCGGTCCATACTCCCAGGGTATGGTATTTGGAGATATGGTATTTTCTTCCGGCCAGATTCCGGTAATCCCGGCAACTGGCGAGGTAGCGGGCGCAACCATCGCAGAGCAGGCAGAGCAGTCCTGCAAGAACGTAGGAGCTGTTTTGGCAGCAGGCGGTGCATCCTTTGAGACCGTGATCAAGACCACCTGTTTCTTAGCCAATATGGCTGATTTCCAGGCATTTAACGCAGTTTATGAGAAATACTTCGTAAGTGCTCCGGCACGCTCCTGCGTGGCTGTTAAGGACCTTCCAAAGGGTGTTTTATGTGAGGTAGAGGCCATCGCTTACGTGGCAAAATAGGCAGATAAAATGCGATAGGGTATCATCAATAATCAAAACGAAACAGGCCGGCGCCGTGAGCTTATTCACAACGTCGGCCTGTTTCATTTTTTATCATACATTGTAACTGTTCAGTACCCTCACAGTTACGAGCAAAAATCCATTGAAAATTGCCTTCGGCAATAGGATTTTTGCCTGCAAGCCCATGTTTTCGTACGGTCAGCGCAGTGAATGCGCAGACCTACTGAACAGTTACCATACATTACAGATTCATTGCCCTTGGCAGAGAAAAGATGAATTCCGATCCGACCCCGGAGGTACTGATCACATCGATGGTCTCGCCATGGTTCTGGATGATTTCTTTTACAATAGATAAGCCAAGGCCGGTGCCCTTCTTATCTTTTCCACGAGATAGGTCTGTCTTATAAAAACGTTCCCAGATCTTTTTGATGCTGTCCTTTGGGATTCCGATCCCTGTGTCCTTGACGGAGACATATACCTTTTCAAACCGGAGTGTTGTCTGGATGAAAATGGTGGAATCCGGGTGGCTGAATTTGATGGCATTGTCGATCAGGTTGTAGAGCACCTGCTGGATTTTGCCAAGATCTGCGTATACCATAGTGATATTTTCCGCAAATGTTAAGTCCAGGACGATATTCTTGGAATCGCAGGTTCCCTCAAAGGAAGCGGCGGTGTCCTTGATCACCCGGTTGATGTCAAAATTGCTGCGGGAGAGATACCCTTTGCTGTCTAAGGAGTTTAAGGTCAGAAGTCCCTGGGTCAGTTTATTTAAGCGGTCCGTCTCGGAGATCACGCGGGTCAGGTATTTTTCCTGCATTTCCGGTGGAATGGTGCCGTCTAAGATGGCCTCCAGATAGCCCTTGATCGAGGTCAGCGGCGACCGGAAATCATGGGATACATTAGCGATAAAGGTCTTCTGGTATTCCTCCATTTTATCCAGCTCATCAGACATATAGTTTAAGGTAGCAGCCAGATAGCCCATCTCATCGTGGGTTTTTAACTGCAGCTTATGCTTTAGATTGCCTTCTGCATACTGGTTGGCAGCGATGGTGATCTTCTTTAATGGAAAATATACGGTAACCGTGAATACCAGCAAAATGATCAGGGACAGTCCGAAAATAATTCCAGAAGAAATATACAGGATATTTAAAATATTGTCCTTGATCTGCTGGATGGCACTGATCGGAAGGTGGACCAGCACATAACCATAAGTATTGTAATTGCCTGTGATGGGAGCGGAAACGCTTAATACTTCATATGGAAAAACACCAAAGCAGTTTCCGATCGTGTAGGAACGGTTTCCCATAAAGGTAGGATCAAAATCGGAGAGTGTTACATCGGTTTTAGCCGGGACACTGCTGTCTGCCACGATATGTCCGGTGGTGTCCACGATCCAGGCTTCTCCCTGCAGGTAGGTAGCAGCCGCTTTCAGCCTGGGGGCAGCTTCATTTAAATTGGAGTTTCTGCCGCGGTAGAGCTGGCTGAAATCTGATGCCAGCATGTTAGCCTCATCATAGAGGGCGTCAGATTTGGTCTCCAGAAGGAAGTCATAGGTCATATCGGAAGAAATGGTGGCAATGGTGATAAATCCCAGCAGTCCAAACACCAGATAGCCGATGATAAATTTGTAATAAAGAGAATGTGTCATGGTTTTACCGCTTCACCTCGAATTTGTAACCAATGCCCCAGACGGTGGTCAGCGCCCAGTTGTCATTGTCCTTGATTTTTTCCCGGAGACGTTTGATGTGGACGTCTACGGTGCGGGTGTCCCCAATGTATTCATAGCCCCAGATATGGTCTAATAACTGTTCTCTGGTAAATACCTGGTTCGGGGAAGAAGCCAGGAAATAGAGAAGTTCCAGCTCTTTTGGCGGCATATCCACGCTTTTTCCCTGATAGAGAACGGCATAATTGCTTAAATTGACGATCAGATCCGGATATTCCACATAGTCGCCCTGCTGCTGCGCTGCAGTGGCTGCTGTCACCGGAGCGGGGGCCGGAACCGCCTGATAGCGGCGCAGGACCGCTTTTACCCTGGCTACCAGCTCCTTGGAGTCAAATGGCTTGATCATGTAGTCATCCGCTCCCAGTTCCAGTCCCAGTACCTTATCGAAGATCTCGCCCTTAGCGGAAAGCATGATGATCGGCACCTGGGAGGTAGTACGCAGCTCCCGGCAGACCTGGTAGCCGTCCATGCCGGGAAGCATCAGATCTAACAGGATGATATTGGGGCGGAATTCCGGAAATACCTTCAACGCCTCTTCTCCATCATAAACGATCTTCGTTTCATAACATTCTTTTGCCAAATACAGTGAAATCAGCTCCGCGATATTTGCGTCATCATCCACGATCATTACACGCTGTTTTTCAGCCATTTTTCATTCCTCCCCATTGCATTTGTGAAATATCTGTTGATACCGGTTGCTGCACGTTTGGGATACGGATACCCTCTTATTTAAATACAACAATGGTAACACCGGTGTCGCCCTCGCCATATTCGCCAAGGCGGAATTCTTTCACATAATTTAATTTCTTCAGTCTCTTATGGCAGGCGGCTCTTAAAGCGCCTGTTCCACGGCCATGAACTACACGGACCTGTGGAAGATGTGCCAGATAAGCGTCATCTAAATATTTCTCCATAGCCGGAACTGCCTCGTCAGTGGTCATACCGATCAGATTGATCTCCGGGGATACGGACAGGGACTTGGACATCTTGATCTTACCGCTTCCGGTCTTATTCTTCGGTGCGGTCGGAACGCCTGGTCCGCTGATGGTGGCCTCGTCTACCAGCTCTAAGTCTTTGATATTGACCTGGGAACGGAGAATACCCATCTGCACATACAGATCGCCTTTTTGGTTTGGAAGGGTGCTGACGGTACCATTGATGCCCATGGTCAGGACTTTTACCGTATCTCCAACACGCAGGGCTTTCGGGGAAATGGTCTTCTTCGGGCCTTTGGTCTTGATGGTCAGCTTGGAATCTACTTTGTTAAGCTGTTCACGGAGTCTGGTACGTTCTGCCTCTAACTGTCTGCCAACGCCGCTGGAGTTTGCCAGTTTGTTGATATTCTTGATGGTCTGATCGGCAGTTTCCTTTGCTTCCCGTAAGATTCGCTGTGCTTCTTCGTTGGCCTGGCGGATCATCTTATCCTTGCGCTCATCGAACCGTTCTTCCTTTTGTGCCAGACGGGATTTTAACTGGGAGACCTCTTCCTTATAAGCCCGGATCTCTTCCTGCTCCTTCTCGATGGTCACACGGCTCTCCTCCAAGTGGGCCAGCAGATCCTCAAAGGTCTCGTCATTGGATTCCAGATGGGTCCTGGCGTCATCAATGATATAATCCGGCAGTCCCAGGCGTTTGGAAATGGCGAACGCATTACTCTTTCCAGGGATACCGATCAGCAGCCGGTAGGTTGGCTGGAGATTTTCCACGCTGAACTCGCAGCAGGCATTTTCTACACCCGGAGTCGTCAGGGCAAATACCTTTAATTCGCTGTAGTGGGTGGTTGCCATGACACGGCATTTCATGTTGTGTAAAAAGCTTAAGATGGAGATCGCCAGGGCTGCGCCCTCGGTCGGGTCAGTTCCGGCACATAACTCATCAAATAAGCACAGGGAGTGGCTGTCTGCCTGGTTCAAAATGGAGATCACGTTGGTCATGTGGGCAGAGAAGGTACTTAAATTCTGCTCGATGCTCTGTTCATCTCCGATGTCGGCGAATACTTCCTCAAAAACAGCCAGTTCCGAACCGTCAAAGGCCGGAATATGCAGACCTGCCTGTCCCATTAAGGTAAATAATCCGACCGTTTTAATAGAAACGGTCTTACCACCGGTATTTGGTCCCGTTACGATCAGCAGGTCGAAATCCTTTCCTAAATAAAGATTGATAGGGACCACCTTTGCCGGATCTAATAACGGGTGGCGTCCGTCCTTGATGTGGATGTAGCCATTGGTGTTAAACTGTGGTTCACTGCATTTGTAATGGCGGGACAGCGCCGCTTTCGCAAAGATAAAGTCCAATTTAGCCAGTAATTGCTGGTTTAATAAAATCGACTCCGTATATGGAGCAGTCTGGTTGCTTAGATCCGCTAACACGGCCTCGATCTCTTTCTTTTCCTGGATCTCCAGCTCCCGCAGCTGGTTATTTAACTGGATTACCGCCATAGGCTCAATGAACAGAGTCGATCCGGTAGAGGACTGGTCGTGCACCATACCCGGTACCTGGCTTTTATACTCGGATTTGACCGGAAGGCAGTACCGTCCGTCGCGCATGGTGATGACTGCGTCCTGCAGGTAGGTACGGTTGGAGTTTAAGATGGCATTTAACTGGGAATGTACCTTGTCATTGATGGCCTTCATGGAACGGCGCACCTTGTGAAGTCCCGGACTTGCCTCGTCGCTGATCTCGTCCTCAGAGAGGATACAACGCTTGATCTCATTATTTAACGGAGTCAGTGGTTCCAGGAGACGGAACATTTCTTCCAGGGAATCCTCATATTCGTCATCGTCCTCGTGACGGCCATAGGCCTTGGCTCTGGCAGCGATGGTCAGCATGGAGCTGATGGCCAGTAATTCCGTGATATTTAAAGAGCTGCCGATCTCCAGGCGTTTTAAAGCCCCCCCCACATCCTTCAGTCCCGTAAAGGAAATGCTGCCTTTCTGGCGGACTCTGGTCAGGGCGTCAGAAGTTTCTTTCTGCATCTGGCGGATCTCATGGACGTCGATGGATGGAACCAGGTTCCGGCATAAGTCCCGGCCCAGGGGAGAGGATGCGTAGGTCTCTAACTGGGCGATGATCTTGTTATATTCCAATGTTTTTAATGATTTTGTGTTCATATGATAAAACCTCGATTTATTCTAAATCCTAAGTAACTGTTCAGTACCTTCATAGTTACCATTTATTACGTGATGCGCACGGTCATGCGCGGCGGCCAGTCGGTGACACAGGGATACGGACTGAGCCTGGGTTCATTATATCATGACGCGCGCCTTCGGCGCTTTCCGCTGCTTCGCAGCTGTCATGATCAAATTCGCCGTTCGCCAATCATGCAAGCATGTTGGCTCACTTACGCTCATTATATCATAAGTAAGCAGCGGAAAGATACCCATTTTTCAGATCCACAGAGTATTTGATGTTACAGCATTCTTGTATGCGCCTTGTGCAAACAGCAACCGGTCATTCTTGTACACGGGATTCTTTTATGTTTTTTGCTTGCATAAATACTATGCACATTTTATAATGGAGACAAGGTCTTGGAGAGGAGGTCGTGTATGCTGGATAAGAAAAATCCTGAAGATGAACCAAGACAAAAGCGTTCGTTTATCCGGGAAAAGGTAGTAAAGCAGCCTCTGACCCGAAGGCAGATCCTGTTTCGGGCCGGATGTGTGATTTTGGCTGCTGCGGCGTGCGGAGCAGCGGCAGGAACCATGTTTGCGGTGGTCAGCCCTGTAGCACAGCGCTATCTGGGACAGGAATCGACAGAAGAAAGCACAGCGATCACCATTCCAAGAGATGAACCGGAGAGCAGTGCATCCCAGGAGAGTCCTCCAGAGGAGGTGCCTTCCAAACCGGAGCAGACGGAAGAAAGCGTGGTGGACTCCGAGTCTTTCGAAGAACAGGTTCAGGAGATCATTGCCAATTATAAGTATACGACAGGGGATTTTGCCTCGGTCTATGCAGGACTTAGAGATGTGGTTGCAGAGGCGGATCATGGGATCGTGACGGTACATTCAGTAAAACATGGACTTGACTGGTTTGATAATCCAGTAGAAACCAGTGGCCTGTATGCAGGCGCGGTCATTGGTACGACCCCTCAGGAGTATCTGATCCTGACTCCGGATGGAGCGGTGGAGAATGCAGATTCCATCAAAGTGACGTTTGCAGACGGAAGCGAAGTAGACGGAACGATCCGCCAGACGGATCAGGTGTCCGGTATGGCTATGGTCAGTGTCCGGGCAGAAATGCTGAATGAAAGCACAGCCAACAGCCTGTCATTGATACCATTGGGAAATTCGTATAGTGTCCGACAGGGTGATCCGGTGATCGCAGTGGGAGCGCCTGGGGGGATTGTGCATTCCAGTGCTTATGGGTTTATTTCCTACATTATGAAGAATGTGCAGGTACCAGATGGAATGACCAGGCTTTTGCTTGCAGATATCCGTGGAGATGCGCCGACAGGGACATTTCTTTTGAATCTGAATGGGCAGATGATCGGATGGGTGACGGATGATTATGAGAGGGATCAGCTGACTAATTTGACGACGGCTATGGCGATTTCCGATTATAAGACGATTCTGGAGAAGCTGTCCAATGGAATTGCGGCGCCGTATCTGGGAGTCCGTGGACAGGAAGTCAGCACCGCTATGGAGGAGAATGGAATGCCTGCGGGAGTTTACGTGGCAGACTGTATCCAGAATGGTCCGGCCTACAATGCCGGAATCCAGAATGGTGATGTGATCGTAAAGATCGGTGAGAAGAATATCCTGTCCATGAAAGAGTATGAAAATCAGTTAGAAGCTCTGCATCAGGGCGATACAGTAACGGTTACAGTCCAGAGAAAGAGTGTGAATGAATATAAAGAATTAGAGTATCAGGTGAATGTGGGAGCCAGGTAAATGCCTGGCTCTTCCAGCTTTGCCGGATGCTGGTGCTATCGGAAAGTAAAAGGGAGAGAATATGAAGTATATTGACAGTTTAAGAGAGGGCATGAGAATTTCTGAGGTATATCTGTGCAAAAGCAAGCAGATCGCCCAGACAAAAGCAGGAAAGGATTATGGAAATCTGGTATTGCAGGATAAGACCGGAACCATTGATTCCAAGATCTGGGACTTAGGCTCCCCTGGCATCTGTAATTTTGAAGCCATGGATTATGTGGCAGTAGACGCAGATGTGACGATGTTCCAGGGCAACAACCAGTTGAATATCCGCCGGATCCGCGTGGCAGACGAAGGTGAGTATATTCCGGCAGATTATCTTCCGGTTTCTACGAAGGATATTCCGAAGATGTATGAGGAGCTGGTTGGATATGTAAAATCTATTAAGAATCCATATTTGAATAAACTGGCAGCTGGTTATTTCGTGGACGATCCGGCATTTGCCAAGGCATTTCAGTTCCACAGTGCGGCGAAGAGCGTCCATCATGGATTTGTGGGAGGTCTGTTAGAGCATACCTTAAGCGTGGTAAAAATGTGTGATTATTTCGCTGGATTTTATAAGGAGATCAACCGCGATCTGCTTTTGACGGCAGCGATGTTCCATGATATCGGAAAGACAAAAGAGCTGTCCGTGTTTCCGGAAAATGATTATACGGACGATGGTCAGTTACTGGGTCACATCATCATCGGCACAGAGATGGTATCTGACCGGATCCGTCAGATCCCGGATTTCCCGGAGAAGCTGGCCGTGGAATTAAAGCACTGCATTCTGGCCCATCATGGAGAGCTGGAGTATGGTTCCCCGAAGAAACCGGCATTATTAGAGGCCATGGCATTAAACCTGGCAGATAATGCAGACGCCAAGATGGAGACTATGATCGAGGTATTAAGAGCTTCTGGAAATAACCAGGGATGGCTGGGATATAACCGGTTACTGGAGACCAATATCCGGAAAACGACAGAAATGTAAGGAAAACAGGAAACTTGCAGATAGAAAAAAGCCTGTAGTTGGAAACGGTTTTGCCAGGTGTCTGAGAGAGTGACGACAACATAAGCATAGACAGGGGAAAAGGGCTGTCAGCAGAATCCATGAGCGGGACACTGCGGCAACCCTTTTTAGGAGGTATGTTGTATGTCATTTACAATCTATATGTGAAGCGTGCTACTTTCCGTGGGGGTGGAGTTGGCCCGCCTTGTTGTTAGTCGAACCCGGCAACGGTTGCGCGCTGGTTGCCGCCGGACTCAGGTTTTGGAAAAGCTGGAGATAAAGGCCTTTCATCTTCAACTTCATCTTATGGTTATACTATATCAGGCAATTGTGAATAGAGTTTGTTGAAACCATAAAACAACTCTAAATTTTGGGAAATAAATCTTAAGGAAGTCTGAAGGAACGTAACGATTCGGTAAATCCGTGTATTTGTTGAGGCGGTTGTAAAAAGCATAGATAGGAATACTGGATTGTTGTAAAGGATCAAAAGTCATCGGTAAGGCTGCTTAGCTGCTATATTTACAGGAAATAAAAAATGGAGAGAATTATGGAAATCAAAAAAAATGACTGCTTCACCGTATCCATCGAGGATATGAGCGAGGACGGCTCCGGTATCGGAAAGCTGGACGGATATATCTGGTTTATCAAAGATGCGGTAAAAGGCGATGTGGTGGAAGCCAAGGCTATGAAAATGAAAAAATCCTATGGTTTTGCCCGTCTGATGCGCGTGATCACTCCGTCCCCGGACCGGATAGAACCGGCATGTCCCGTAGCCAGACAGTGCGGCGGATGCCAGCTTCAGGCTATGAGCTACGAGAGCCAGTTAAAATTTAAGGAAAATAAAGTCTACAACAACCTGCGTAGGATCGGTGGTTTCACCGACATCCCATTTTTACCGATCATGGGCATGGACGAGCCATGGAGATATCGCAATAAAGCACAGTTTCCATTTGGCAGAAATAAAAATGGTGAGATCGTTACTGGATTTTATGCAGGCCGTACCCACGATATTATCCCGCAGGAAGACTGCCTGTTAGGTGTTGAGGAAAATAAGAAGATCCTTGAGAGCATCAAGGAATATATGATCGAGAACCATGTAGCGCCTTATGAGGAGGAAACCCATCAGGGCCTGATCCGCCACGCCCTGATCCGGAAAGGCTTCAAAACCGGAGAATTGATGGTCTGCGTGATCATCAATGGCAAAAAACTGCCTCACAGTGAGAAGCTGGTAGAAAAGTTATGCCGGTTCGATGGCATGACCAGCATCAGCTACAGCATCAACACCGATAAGACCAATGTGATCCTTGGCAAGGAGTTAGTAAATTTATACGGCCCAGGCTATATCACCGACTATATCGGTGACGTCAAATACCGTATTTCCCCATTATCCTTCTACCAGGTGAACCCGGTACAGACTGAGAAGCTGTACGGAACCGCCTTAGAGTATGCGGGCCTTACTGGTGGAGAAGTGGTGTGGGATCTGTACTGCGGAATTGGAACCATTTCCTTATTCCTGGCACAGAAAGCGAAGAAGGTCTATGGCGTGGAGATCGTTCCCCAGGCAATTGATGATGCAAGAGAAAACGCAAAATTAAATGGCCTGGACAATGTGGAATTCTTCGTAGGAAAAGCCGAGGAAGTGCTTCCGGAGCAGTATGAGAAGAATAAAGTTTATGCTGATGTCATCGTCGTAGACCCGCCAAGAAAAGGCTGCGACGATCAGTGTCTGAACACCATTGTCACCATGGCACCGAAGCGGGTGGTGTATGTCAGCTGCGATTCCGCAACCCTGGCCAGGGATTTGAAGATGCTGTGTGAGAAGGGGTACGAGGTGGAGAAGGTGCGGTGTTGTGATATGTTTGGGTGGACGACACATATAGAAACTGTGGTTGCACTACACAAAAAAATATGTAGAAATCCTTGAATTTACTTACTTTGTGAGGTTTTTTACTTTTCATACTGTGGGCGAAAATTACAAAGAAAAAGTGCTTATGGATCGAATTTGTGTGGTTGTGGCGTTGGCTCTCGACATGTGAGACACAATAATTTTGTCTATGAAATCAATGCAAATACAGGTGAAGGAACGGATAATAGAATAGAAGAAGCGGAGTCAGCATAGATGGGTGTCGGTAACGGCATCCATTTTTTACTTCCGTTCACGATCCCCATGATGAGGTCGTGTTCTCAGCTGAATGCCTGAGAAGCAAGCCCCTTGACGTAGCTGACGGCGCGTTCAAAGCCAGAATGCTCTAATCTCTTTTTCTCAGGAAAGAAAACCCTCAGGAAAGAAAATAGTGAATTTTTAATGCTGTATCGCTGAACTAAAATTTGCGATTACAAATATAAAATTGACAACCAAATATTTTTATGATATAATTTGCAAATTATATATTTGTCCGAATATTCGCTTTCTTTCCCATGACCAAAGCATATAGAAAAGAGCGATTTTTACCGAACAACGCTATACATGTTTAAATGAAATGGAGGTATTGGATGCGTATCAGTTATAACCCGTTATGGAAAATGCTTATTGATAAAGGTATGAATAAAAAGGAATTAAGAGAGCTTAGCGGAATCAGCACAGCTTCTATGGCGAAATTGGGTAAGGGAGAGAACATTACTACAGACGTATTACTTAGAATTTGCACGGCGTTGAATTGCCAGATTAGTGATATTTTAGAAACCCTGCCAGATGAAGAAACGGAAAAGAATGAAGGGCTCCGAGAAAAATAAAGGGGGAAAATAAATGTTTGATTTTGGTAATGCGAATGATGGCCAAAGACAAGCTATTTCTACTACAGAAGGTCCTGTTCTTATTACGGCGGGTCCAGGTACCGGAAAAACCTATACTTTGGTGCAAAGAGCTATTTATTTAATTGAAGAACGAGGCGTTAAACCAGAAGATATTTTTATTGCTACGTTTACGGAAAAAGCAGCGAAGGAGTTAATCACACGTATCACAAACGAATTGGCGAGTAGAAATATTACAGTGAATGTCAACGGAATGTACGTGGGAACATTTCATTCTCTATGCCTTCGCATTATTAAAGATCACTTAGAATATACAAGACTGAAAAAAAACTACAGACTTTTGGATACATTTGATCAGCAGTATTTGGTTTTTAGGAATATCTACAAATTCAGAACGATTTCTGGAATTGAAAATGTTATGCCAAAGGGTGGCGCTTGGAAATGGGCACAGGCAATCTGTGAATTTTCAAATAATTTGATAGAAGAGGTTGTAGATATTGACGCAATGCTTAGTGATCACGATACGGAAATATCAGTGATTGCTAAAGTTGTAAACACATACCAAGCGATGCTTGATGAGGAAAATTTAATAGATTTTTCTGCTATTCAAACAGAGTGTTATCGATTGCTGAAAGAGAACAAAGATATTCTTGAAGACTTCAGAAATTCGATTAAATACATAATGGTCGATGAATATCAGGATACAAATTATATTCAGGAACAGATTATATTTTTGTTAGGAACCCACGAGAATATTTGTGTAGTGGGTGATGATGACCAGGGTTTATACCGATTTAGAGGTGCAACGATACGAAATATACTTGAATTTCCATCTAAGTTCGACGTGGGAAAATGTCAGATAATACCGCTTGTGATCAATTATAGATCGGACAGCGATATCGTTGATTTCTATAATAAATGGATGATTACCACGTCTGGATCAAAGTTCAAATTTGAGTGGGATAAATTCAGATATGACAAGAGAATCGTAGCTAACGAAACGTCTAAAATAGAGAGTCCGTGTGTCGTGAAATTAGCGAGCAAAGACGATGAGGATGAATGGCATGAGAGAGTTCTTGACTTTATAAACAGGCTTAAGAATTCTGGAAAGATTCAGGATTATAATCAACTGGCTTTCTTGTTCAGTTCGGTTAAGCATGAGCGGGTTATATCGCTGGCAAGATTTCTGGAGTCTAATCATATCAATGTTTATTCACCAAGATCAGATATGTTTTTTAGAAGAGAAGAGGTCATGCAAACACTTGGGTGTATGATGCTAATGTTCCCTAATTACGTTAAAGGTCTAGAGAATGGTGAGTATAAATTTTTAGATAACGCACACTACTTTTATTTTAGAGATTGTATAAAAGCAGCTAATGAATTTGTAACAAAGCCTGAGAATCTTGAACTTAAGAGATTCATCCGAGCACATGGGAAAGAGCATGCTACGTTGGCGGCAAATTCATCAGGGACAACAGATTACACATATTCGGGATTGCTTTATAGGCTATTTATGTATAAGCCATTCAGTGACATTCTGGATACTGATATTGGCGTTGGTGTAGTAGATATCAGGCCTGCCAGAAACCTTGCAAAGCTAACGCAGATAATCGGGAAGTTTGAGTATCTTCACAATGTAGATGTTTTGACAGGAAAATACATCATTAAGGATACAGAGCTGCTATTTAACATGTATACCAAACTTCTCTTTGATGGAGGAATTGCAGAGTACGAGGATGACGAAGAATATGCACCTACCGGTTGTGTCTCGTTCCTTACAATTCATCAATCAAAAGGCATGGAGTTCCCTGTTGTGTTTGTAGATTCATTAGGGAATGTTCCGAGAAAAAGCTATAAGGATATCCTGAATAAAATCGAAGAGAAGTATTACCATAGAGAGGCATTTGAACCATACGACGAAATGAAACTCTTTGATTTCTGGAGATTGTATTATACAGCCTTTTCCAGAGCACAGGATTTATTGGTGCTAACCTGCAACGAAGATAAGAAAACACCAAGTAAGTATATTAAAGAAGTTTATGGCGAGCTTCAAAGTGTGGAGGCACTTGATCTTTCTGAGTTTACCTTTCATACAGTAAAGAGCGTGAATTTGAAAAATACCTTTTCGTTCACATCACATATTGCTGTTTACGAGACTTGTGCCCTTCAATACAAATTTTATAAAGAATTGGAATTTATGCCTATTCGTCAGGGAGCTATGTTATTCGGTACCCTGGTTCATGAAACGATTGAAGACGTACATCGTGCAGCACTTAGAAATGAGACCGAAAAAATAACCAAGGATAATATCACTAGTTGGTTTGACAGCAATTACATATCGCTTATCAAGACCGAACACGGCTATCTGGCCAAGGGACAGCGTAAAGCAGCTTTAAATCAGGTGATTCGATATGTTGAAAGACAACATGGCAATTGGAGTGCCATCCAGCAGGCAGAGGTCGATGTTAGCTTGGTGCAGCCGGATTATATCATTGAGGGCAAAATAGACTTAGTTAAAGGCGAAAACGGAACGGTTGAGCTTGTTGACTTTAAGTCGGAAAAAAAGCCTGACATAGAAAAAATGAAAGATCGATTGGAGCACTATAGAAGGCAGTTGCATATCTATGCCTATCTGATAGAGCAAAGAACCGGTCAGAAGGTAAGCAAGATGCACTTGTACTATACGGGAGAGGAAAATGGCAATCCGATGATCAGTTTTCCGTATACGAAGAGTGCGATAGACGGAACGGTGGCTGCGTTTGATGATACAGTCCATAAGATTTTGAAAAAAGACTTTAGGAGTTGTTCGAATGACCCCAAGACCTGTTCCAACTGTGATTTCAGGCATTATTGTCAGAAATAATTGAGAAGATTAAGACAACCTATGGAGGAAAATAAAAATGGATGAGCAATTGACTTTTGAATTTGCTGAGAGACCTACTATAAAAGGTTTCCCTGAACTTCGCTGGACCGGTAAGAGGCCATATCGCTCCACACAATATTATCCAGCACAATTACGCGAGCGTTATGGTGAGGAAAGGAACGGATGGATCAACAAGATATTTTGGGGCGATAACCTTCAAGTGATGAGCCACCTCCTTAAGGATTATAGAGGAAAAGTTGATCTTATCTATATTGACCCGCCTTTTGATTCTAAAGCGGATTATAAAAAGAAAATTGAAGTGAAGGGTGTTGGAAAAGCTGAAACGGATAGCACATCATTTGAAGAGAAGCAGTATGGAGATATTTGGACAAATGATGAATATCTCCAATTTATGTATGAGCGTCTTATTATAATGCATCAGCTATTGTCGGATACAGGAAGTATTTATTTGCATTGTGATTATCATAAAAACCATTATTTAAGATGCCTTCTTGATAATATTTTTGGTCCGGAAAATTTTATTAATGAAATCACTTGGAAAAGGAGAGGTGGTGCACTTAATAATTTTAAATCACTGGGACAGCTGACAGATACAATTTATTTGTATAGTAAAAATCAGAACAGTTATACATTCAATGCCATCAAGACAAAAGATACTCCTGAAGTGCAAGAATATATAAAGCAGAGATTTGTTTATGATGACGGTGATGGACGAAAATATAGTAGGGATCCAATTACTAACCCTTCTTCGACACCAACACCATCTTTAATTTATGAGTATAAAGGATATCAACCACCGGCAAAGGGATGGGCTTTTTCTAGAACTACTATGGAAGAATGGGATGCGGCGGGTAAGTTGTATTTTCCTTCTGATAAAACACAGAGAATTCGAAGAAAAACCTTTTTGGATGATTATGAGGGACAGCCTCTTCAAAATTATTGGGGAGATATTTATGTTATAAATTCTCAAGCAAAGGAATCTCTAAATTATCCTACTCAAAAACCAGAAGCCTTATTAGAACGAATTATATCATTGAGTTCTAATCCAGGAGACCTTGTATTTGATTGCTTTATGGGTAGTGGTACTTCTCAAGCAGTTGCTATGAAACTTGGAAGAAAATTTATCGGAGCAGATATTAACCTTGGTTCTATTCAGACAACGACTAAGCGCCTAGTCAATGTGGCAGACGAATTGAACGGTAAGTTACAGGAAGAGGTAAAGTACACGGGTTTTGAAGTTTACAATGTTAATAACTACGATTTCTTTAGAAATGCACTTGAAGCAAAGAATTTGATTATTGAAGCACTGGAAATTCAGCCATTTGCCCAGGGTAATGTGTGGGATGGCGAACTGGATGGCCGTATGGTTAAGATCATGCCGGTTAATCGTATTGCAACCAAGGCTGATCTTGAGGAACTTAAAGCAAATCTTCCATATAAAACATATGAAAAGAGAAAAGAAGAGAGTCCACGACAGCCAGTAGAACTAATCACAATTGTTTGTATGGGCCATGAGCCAGATCTGAAGGCATCTTTAGAACAATCTCTGTCTGAGTACAAAGTTGATGTGCAAATTGTAGATATCTTACGAGATAAGTCTGATCTTCAGCTCAAGCGAGAGGCGGAGGCAGAAGTGGTTCGTGAAGGCAACAAACTTGTTATTCGCTCGTTCTATCCTATGAATTTGATGCAGAAGCTTTCTTTACAGAAGGAATATGTAGAGGATTGGAAGCAGCTTGTGGAATCTATCATGATTGATTGGAACTATGATGGCGTAGTGATGCAGCCGACTGTTACAGACGTACCGGATAAGAAAGAATTTGTTGCTGGTATATATGATATTCCAGAGGATGCAGGAACCATCAAAGTTAAGATTACAGATTTGCTATCAGAGTCATTAGAAGTGGAGGTGTAAACCATGGCAAAAAAATCTTCAATAACGTTCGTAGAGGATTTTGCGTTCTATGAGCAACTGTGGAATTATTACGCTTCCAATAGAGGCAAAATCCGTTCCAGATATAATGACTTAACCAGAAAATTTCTGGCTTATAATGATAAGAATGAGAATCCGGATGCCTTCCTGCGTACACCTCAGTTTGAAGCGCTGGAAATGTATGTGTTCATTAAGGAATTCATGAATAATGCGCATATGTTCCAGATGTTTGACGACTGGAGAAACCATAGAGATAAATTCTCGGATGTCTCATATTATACCATTCACAAAGGCGGACAGGTGACATTGCTGGATCTTGGTGACGAGCAGAATGAGGCCATTTTCAAGCAAATGAAGAAATACAAGGAGTCCTATCCTAACTACATCTATGCGCTTACAATGGGCCTTGGAAAGACTATCCTTATGGGAACCTGTATCTTCTATGAATTCCTTCTGGCCAACAAGTATCCGAAGGACAAAAGATTCTGTCACAATGCGCTTGTGTTTGCACCGGATAAGACGGTACTAGAGTCTCTTCGTGAGATTATGACCTTTGATAAAACAAAGGTTGTACCGCCCGAATATGCGCGCGTGTTAGATGCCAATATAAAGTTTCATTATTTGGATGAAAGTGGAACTACTTTACAGACAATTGATGATTCAGACTTCAATATCATAATTTCAAATAACCAGAAAATTATTGTCAAGAAAAAGAGGAAAGAGGATAAGCCTACCGATGTTTTATTTGGAAGCGGTTCTCTCCTTACTGATGTCTACGGCGACGATGATGATAGCGACGTGTGGGATGACACGACGCTTATGGATAACCAGCGTTTTAAGAAACTGTGTCGTTTACCTCAGCTGGGCGTGTATGTAGATGAGGCCCACCATCTTTTCGGGGCTAATCTTGAGAAGGAATTACGTTCAGGAGGAGCAAATAAGACAACATTAAGAAACACTATCAATATGCTTGCAGAAGCAACGTCGATAGTGGCTTGTTATAACTATACAGGTACACCATATGTGAAGAGGCAGGTACTGCCGGAGGTCGTTTATGCCTATGGCCTTGGGGATTCCATAAGTCATGGCTTTCTCAAGGATGCAGATCCTATAGGGTTTGATAATGTTAAGAATGAAGAGTTCTTAAAGAAATCTATCACTATGTTCTGGGAAAGATATGGTGGAAAAACCTATGAGGGATTACCACCCAAAATGGCCATCTTTGCTGCAAGCGTAGCGGAGGCTACAGATGTTGTAAGGCCTGCTGTAGAGAAAATTTTAAGTGAGTTAAATGTATCGCTTGATACTATCCTTGTGAATACGGGAGATACGACGGTTACAAAAAACGACGATATAAGAGACTTCAATAATCTGGATGTTCTCGGAACAGAAGGTAGCAGGAAGCAGTTTATTATTCTTGTTGAAAAAGGACGTGAAGGCTGGAATTGCCGCTCATTATTAGGAATAGCTTTATTCCGTAGTCCTAAGTCAAAGATCTTTGTGTTACAGGCCACGATGCGCTGCCTAAGAAAACTGACAGATGAGCAGCTTAAGGCGACGGTGTTCTTGTCAAAAGAAAATCTTGATACCTTAGACGAAGAGCTACGTAACAATTACAACATGGAGATAAAGGATTTAGGACAATCGTCGGATAAGAAAAAGAGTAGCTATAAGGTGCGTGTGCTTCCACCACCCAGAAGTATCAAGATGAAGCGCATCTGGCATGAGCATTCTCTGATAGAAAAAGAATATTCAGAGCCGATTGACTTTAAAATTGCGGAAATTGATGAGACTAAGTATGAGTCCAGGATGTATGAAAAAGGAAGTATCAGACTTGAGCTTTCAACCAAAGAAACAGTAATTGATGATATCAAAGATCAGATGAGATATAGCAGGTTTTCATTGGTTGGCGAAATTTCACGCTATATGAACTTGTCGTGTGTTTTAATTAGTCGAATTCTTTCTGAGGCTATTGATGGATTTGACAACTTAGTTGAAGCAGTAAATAAGCATAACGAAGTATTGGATGATGTAATTATACCCAAAATTTTCAACACACTTTATGAGGTTAAATCTGAGCAGAAGAATGAGGATGTGGATGTAATCTTACTAAAAGAGCCAAAAGATTCAGGATATTATGAGTTCTCTGCCGATGAGAATTTGGTGATAGAAAAAGATCATAATAGTTTTACTCCTGAGGAAATCAAGAAAAGCTTTCATGCCGACACGTATTGCTTTGATTCAAAGCCGGAGAAGGAATGCTTCTTACAGTATATTTCAAGTAAAAAGGTTAAAGAAATATATTTTACTGGTATGTTTACGGCCAACCAAGGAGATTTATTTGTTCAGTATTATGATCCAGAATCAAAACGTATTAGGCAGTATTATCCGGATTTTTTGGCTAAGATGGATGATGGTTCATATCAGCTTATCGAGGTCAAGGGCGATAATATGATCGATGATGAAGTCGTAAAGGCAAAGGCAGAAGCCGCAGAGGAGATGTCTGTCGCAAGCGGAATGAAATACGTTATGTATGCGGGCAGTGTACTCATGAAGCAAAATGTATTAGAGCATCCACCTGTGACATATTCCGATGAGCCGTCACCTTTGCTTATGGTAGCTGAAGATCCAGTGCCTTATGGCAAGTAATGACCTTAGAAGGTTGCTACTAGATTTAGAAATAAAAAGGAGGAGGGCGTAAACATGCCAACAACGATAGAAGTAAATAAACAAAGCGTGGAAGCGCTCCTGGGTAGCGGAAAGTCAAAACCATTTGTCATTCCTGAGTACCAGCGACCATATGCCTGGACAGACGAACAGGTAGAAACACTCTTTGAGGATTTATGGGATTTTACTGCTACAAGTGGCGGTACAGAAAGAGAGAGTTCCTATTTCCTCGGAAGTGTGGTTTCCTACGAAAATGAAGATGGCGAGCAGGAAATAATCGATGGACAGCAGCGTATTACGTCTTTGTTTCTGCTGCTGCGTGCGATTTATACAAAGCTTATTGCTACACCTGCATCAGAGAGAACGGCAGAGGCCAATAACTTTATTGGAAAGATTGAGCCTACCATCTGGAGAACCAATAAGCTGACTGGAACGGTTGATTTTAAAAATATTCTTCTGACTTCGCGTGTTGTGAATAACGAAGGAAATGAAATTCTGCGATCAATCTTGGAAACCGGAAAAGCGGATGAGGATGCGAAAGATAACTATTCAAAGAACTATCGCCATTTTCAAGAGCTGTTTGATAAGCATTCCACAGAGAATCCATTGATGGTATATCAGTTTATCTATGCGCTCCTGAACCAGGCGATTCTGCTTCCTATCACAGCAGACACCCAGGATACTGCGTTGACAATTTTCTCAACATTGAATGATAGAGGTCTTCCTCTGTCAGACGCAGATATTTTTAAGGCAAAGATTTACAACCAGCTTGCGCTGGATGATAAGAAGGCATTTATCGACCGCTGGAAAGATTTAGATGAGCAGTCGACTGATGCGAATGAAAGTATCCAGCAGCTGTTCTACTACAATATGTTTTATTATCGCGCACTGGATAAGGATACGAAGACGACTACTCCTGGTGTCAGGAAGTATTATGCGGCCAATAAGTTTGAGCGATTGTATAAGCCTGAATTGCTGGACACTCTCTTTGTTATCCTGAATCTGTGGAAGGTTGTAAACAAAGGAGAGGAACTTGAAGATGAAGCCTGGTCCAAGAATATTAAAATAAGGCAGACACTGGATATTCTGACTTCATATCCGAACGAGTACTGGAAATATCCGGTTGTTATTTACTATGTTTGCTACAGGAACGAAGAGAATTTTGAAACACGATTTGCTCGGTTCTTGAATAAGCTGCTCATGGAACTGATGACAAAATACTTGATGATACCGACGATCAATGCTGTAAAGCCGGATATCCTGAAGCTGAATTCTGCAATTGTAGCATCGGATATACCTACGTTTGAGTTTAAGACTGTCGATATGACACAGCTGGAGCCATATATCCAGAATCCGAATCGTAATGCAGTGCGTATGCTTCTGAAGACGCTTGCGTATGAACATCAGGATGATCTGCTTCCAGCTAAGTGGGAGATAGAGCATATCTTTCCACAGAAGTGGCAGACAAATTATTTTCCGGATGAGCCAGACGCAACCATTAAAGAGAAAATTGAGCATATAGGCAACAAGCTCCCATTTGAAAAGAAGCTGAACATTGTCGCCGGTAATGGATATTTTGGCAAGAAGAAAAAAGAGTACATAGCTTCCAAAATTGTAATTACTAAGGCAATGGGAACTTCTGATGTAATGGATTGGAACCTGGAATCCATCACGAAACGTGATATTCGCGTATCTGATGAGGTTGTCAAAATCATGAACAGATGGAATAACGAATATTTAAACATTCCGATCAGCGAGGGTAAGATGGGTGAACCTTCTGAGGAAGAATTAGCTCAAATCGAGAAATTTAAAAAGAATGGCTGGATCTAGTGATATGAAGAAGGGAGGCACTTCATTTGGCAAAGAAAAAGATGAAATAACAATCCGCTCAAGCGCAGCGGAATACTTAACCTATGTTGCCTCTGTAGGGGGTCAGCAGGACAGCATAGAGATGCGCTATGAGGATGAGAATATATGGTTGACACAAAAAATGATGGCCACCTTGTACGATGTGGATGTTCGTACAATTAACGAGCATATCAAGAAGATTTATTCTGATTCAGAGCTTGAGGAAGAGTCAACTATCCGGAATTTCCGAATAGTTCAAACCGAAGGTTCGCGTCAGGTGACACGCGATACCAAGCACTATAGCCTTCAAATGATCATTGCCATAGGTTTTAAGGTCAATTCCGAGCGTGCCGTACAGTTTCGTAAATGGGTAAACCAGATCGCAAAGGACTATACCATCAAAGGCTGGGTCATGGATGATGAGCGGCTGAAACGAGGAACGTATCTGACAGAGAAGTATTTCGACGAGCAGTTAGAGCGCATCCGTGAGATCCGTGCCAGCGAAAGAAAGTTCTATCAGAAGATTACCGATCTGTATGCGACAGCCATTGATTATGATAAAAATTCTGCAACGACGAGAAGATTTTATGCGACCGTTCAGAATAAAATGCATTACGCAGTGCATGGGCATACTGTAGCTGAGCTGATCGTGGAAAGAGCCGATCACACAAAAGAGCATATTTGGATTTTGCTGAAAACATGACCTTGCGCCATATCTCGCTTACGATGCAAGACTGGGAAAAGAGGCTCAACAGCTTCATCGAAATGTTTGATTACGGTATTTTACAGGATGCAGGCAAGGTGACAGCGGCAGAGAATGGAACAAGCTTTTATTATTTCACTTGTCTACCTGGAAGGGAGCATATCATGCTTTCTGAATTCTGTTTTTTAAATCTATTTTTTGAATAGTTCTGAGTGCGTACCAAGTCTGTAAAGAATGAGTACTAAAACGTTGTTCTTAATCTCATAAATGAGCAGCCAGTCTGGTTCAATGTGACACTCACGCGTGCCCTTATAGTTGCCTGTAAGATCATGGTCTCTGTATTTTGCTTCCAGCGTACCGCCATTTGCCAGAATATCGATTACCTCAAACAGCTTATCAAGATTTTTATTTTGCTTTTTGGCAAGCTTCAAATCCTTTTTAAACTGATTGGTAAACTGAATGTCGTATTTCATACGTCGAGAGCTGCCTTAAGAGCATCCATACTGGAATAACGCGGAGCAGAAGGATCCTTCATCATTTTTCTGCCTTCCTCAATGGCAGCAGCTGTAGTATCATTCGGTACTTCCAGTTTTAATTCAAAAGGGATACCATGCTCACGGATAGCGGTTCTTAGGAACATATTTACAGCAGTTGTCATATTCAGACCAAGCTCATTGAAGATTTCCTCCGCCTGATCCTTGATTGCCTTGTCGGTACGAATATTTAAATTAGTTGTTGCCATACAGAACACCTCCATTCAAATATAGTATACTCAAATATGCGCCTAATGTCAACATGTTGTCATTATATAAGATGCGTAAATTCTGCTAAAATGCATCGGAATCCCTCTGCGTAGCGATCTGTGCATAGCCCTTGTACTCATCATTGCTGCTTTCTGCGTACATATCGTTCACCATCCCGATTGTGAGTAAGTAAAGGTCTCGGATGGAGATGCCGAACTGTACGCAGCAAAGCAGAAACAAGGGGGCATCGGGCGGTCAGTTGTGTGAAGTTTTTTTAGATTCTACATCCGTCTGGACATTTTGATTTTTGGAAGCACCTGGTAGATGGAGAAGGTACTGAATTCATCCAGCCATTCCTCCGGGCTGTTCGGGATGGAAGGATCCGCATGTTTTGCCATGATGTAGGCGATGTTCTCAAACATCTCAAGGGAGAACATATCGAGGTGCGAGGAATCCTCATTCCCGTTTCCCACGGCTTTTCCAAGAGCATCGATGTCCTTATCTCGGTGGAACTTGATACGGTAAATACGCGGAACAGCGGCAGATGCCTTGAAGGGCACTGGCTTTCCATCAATCTCAATCATCTTTGTCATACCCATACGATCACTTCTTTACCCCCAAAGGTGGTGAGATTGCTTCCACCACCTCCTTGGATTCTTTTTCAGTAGACATTGGCTCTTCGTCCAGTTGCAATCTACGATACAGCTCTTCGTAGTCATTTGGCGACATATAATCGCGAATTTTGAAGCGATTCAGCCATTCGCGCTTGATCAGTGAATGAAATGATTCAATGCAGGCATTATCCCATGGATAAGCCTTTTTAGAATAACTGCATTTGGCCGTTCTGGATTAAATATGTATGCGGAAATTAGCAATGACGATTACAAAGGATATAAAGAAGTGGCGATTCAGGAGGACTTCGACAAATTTTAATAAACTGGTAGATTTTGGAGTATAAACAATTTGTAAAACATTGAATTTGTATTGCTTTTGTCCGCACAAATGGATATAATATAGTTAGAAAAAACTCGAAAGGAGTGTTTACTATGGCAACAAAATCAGCAAATTTATACGCACGCATTGAGCCTGATG
>ERZ773156.278-NODE-278-length-68793-cov-29.1126_pt1 | contig 68793 bp, 67 predicted proteins | sample MGYA00511895_ERZ773156 | MGnify/ENA primary metagenome ERZ773156 (study PRJEB29015, sample SAMEA2737850) | human gut metagenome | biome: human gut; feature: human-associated habitat; material: faeces | place: China | collected 2012 ... | reverse complement strand
GCAAGCACCTTAAAATCACCATCATACACTAAATCAGTAAGTTGGCAGCATTACCAAAAACCGCCTCCAAAATCCCACACAACAAAGGTTTCACACGCGCATAGATAATCTAATTCATTGATATATTTCACTAAAATAGGTGCGAGGAGAGAAAATAACGAAGCGCGCAAAAAATGCACAATTTTAGAGAATTTTATGGCTAAAGCGCCAGTAAATAAAAATTAATCACTACTTGTTAGTTAAAAGCCAGAGAGATACGCTATACACTCAAAACAAACCAACCTAAAGCACTAAAGGCCGCAGGTAAAACGCCACTTTTTTGTCCTGTTCGAGGAGTTCAGACATGTTCTCACCGCAGTCTCGCCTGCGCCATGCGGTAGCGGATACGTTCGCGATGGTCGTTTACTGTTCCGTCGTGAATATGCTGATTGAAATTTTCCTGTCGGGAATGTCCTTTGAGCAATCTCTCTCGTCGCGCCTGGTGGCCATTCCGGTGAATATCATGATCGCCTGGCCGTACGGCCTGTACCGCGATGCAGTGATGCGTTTCGCCCGGCGTATTAGCCCGTCAGGTTGGGTAAAAAACCTGGCGGACGTGCTGGCTTACGTGACGTTCCAGTCCCCGGTGTATGTGTTTATTTTGCTGACTGTGGGCGCAGACTGGCATCAAATCGCCGCTGCGGTAAGTTCAAATATCGTGGTATCCATGCTGATGGGTGCGGTGTACGGTTACTTTCTTGACTACTGCCGCCGCCTGTTCAAAGTCAGCCCTTATAGCCAGGCAAAAGCGTAAGGTAAGGCGACTGGCTCATGCCAGTCGCAGAGTTATTGTACGTCGCCAAACAGCCCTTTCAGGAATCGCTCCAGCGCCATACGCGAGCTGAAACCGTGCGGAATACCATAATGTTCATGCGTCTCGCCGCCTAAATAGAGCGGAAATTGCTGATAATGATCGCAGGTTTTAATATCCGAGGCGGGCTCAGCAAATGACAGGCTTCTGTCTTTGAGTGTCGGGTGAATAATGAGAGCAGTACGCCCCATTCTTGCTTCACGGTTGACGTAAACATAATTCTCACCACGGCGATATCCGTACGCTTTTGATGTTACCTCATCCATGGTGAACCCTTCTTTTTCAAGAACGCGCGCCACCTCATCGGGTCGTAAATACATATCTTTTCCTCATTATCATTCCTGCCCGGCAACCTTACAGTATTCAGCATTAGCAGGGCTTTCAGAATATTCCATAAACTGCCCGATAAGCCGTGACTCGCTTCAGATATTACATTTCTGGACTAAACTAAACGGGAACACAAATTATGGAGGATCGTATGTTTAACAGACCGAACCGAAACGATATTAATGACGACACACAGGATATTCGTAACGATGTCAGCCAATTAGCGGACACGCTGGAAGCCGTATTGAAATCCTGTGGCTCTGACGCGAAGGACGAAGCAGATGCCGCGAAACGTAAGGCTCAGTCTCTGCTGCGTGAAACGCGGGCAAGGATGAACGGCCGCTCACGTACCACTCAGGCGGCCTGCGACATGGCCAGCTGCGCCACCACCTTCGTACGTGAAAAACCGCTTTGTACGCTGGGAACGGTCGCGGCGGTCGGGATTTTTGTCGGCGCCCTGCTTAGTCTGCGTAAGTAAGCGCGCGTTCTTAGCCCCGGTAGCCTCAGGCGCCGGGGCTTTTCTTTGCCTGACAACCTGAAAAAACCGTACAGCCCGCCCTGCCCCGCCAGGCTCATCATCGGGGCCTTATTAATCTGAATTTCCCATATCTTGTGTGGTTGAAACTTATATAAACTACATCTAGTATTCTCTTTAGTAAGACACACACAATATGACGCGTTTACTCGCGCCGTCCTCTCATTCTAAATGGAAATGCGAATCATGAGCATTATTATTTACATTCGTAACGATTGTGTTCAGTGCCACGCCACGAAACGGGCGATGGAGAGCCGCGGCGTGGCATTTGAGATGGTCAATATTGATCAGGTGCCCGACGCGGCAGACACCCTGCGGGCGCAGGGTTTCCGTCAGCTTCCGGTTGTGGTTGCCGGCGACACCAGCTGGTCTGGCTTCCGTCCGGACATGATCAACCGCCTTGCCGCTCAGGGCGTCAGTGCATGAGCACGCTGGTCTACTTTTCCAGCAGCTCGGAAAACACGCTTCGGTTTATGGAGCGTCTCGGGCTGCCCGCGATACGCATTCCGCTGAACGAGCGGGAGCGTATTCAGGTAGACGAACCCTACATTCTGGTGGTGCCCAGCTATGGCGGTGGCGGCACCGCAGGGGCTGTGCCTCGTCAGGTGATCCGCTTTCTGAACGATCCCCATAACCGGCAGCTGATTCGCGGCGTGATCGCCGCAGGCAATCGCAACTTCGGCGAGGCCTTTGCCCGCGCCGGGGATGTCATCTCTCAAAAATGCGGCGTGCCGTATCTCTATCGTTTTGAACTGATGGGGACACAGCAGGACGTAGAGAACGTGCGTAAAGGAGTGAACGAATTTTGGCAACGACAACCGCAGAGCGCGTGATTCAGGCAACGCCGGATTACCACGCATTAAACGCCATGCTAAACCTCTATGACCGGGAGGGGCGCATTCAGTTTGATAAAGATCGTGAGGCGGTGGACGCCTTTTTTGCCGCTCATGTGCGCCCGAACAGCATCGTTTTTGGCAGCCAGCAGGAACGTCTCGACTGGCTGGTAAAAGAGGGTTATTACGAAGAGCGTGTCCTGACCCGCTACGACCGCGCCTTCGTGGTGGCATTGTTTGAACGGGCGCACGCCAGCGGTTTTCGCTTCCAGACGTTTCTCGGCGCGTGGAAGTATTACACCAGCTACACCCTGAAAACCTTTGACGGCAAACGCTATTTAGAAAGCTTTGAAGATCGGGTGGTGATGGTGGCGCTGACGCTGGCGCAGGGCGATGAAGTGCTGGCCGAAAGTCTCACGGAGGAGATCCTCTCCGGCCGCTTCCAGCCCGCCACGCCAACGTTCCTTAACTGCGGGAAAGCCCAGCGCGGCGAGCTGGTCTCCTGCTTCCTGCTGCGTATTGAAGACAATATGGAGTCGATTGGCCGTGCGGTAAATTCGGCGCTACAGCTTTCGAAACGCGGCGGCGGTGTGGCATTTCTGCTTTCGAACCTGCGGGAAGCGGGCGCGCCGATTAAGCGCATCGAAAATCAGTCCTCCGGCGTCATCCCGGTGATGAAGATGCTGGAAGATGCCTTTTCGTACGCCAACCAGCTTGGCGCGCGTCAGGGCGCGGGTGCGGTTTATCTGCACGCGCACCACCCGGACATTCTGCGTTTTCTGGATACCAAACGTGAAAACGCCGATGAAAAGATCCGCATTAAAACCCTGTCGCTCGGCGTGGTGATCCCGGATATCACGTTTAAGCTGGCTAAAGAGAATGCCGACATGGCGCTCTTCTCACCGTATGATGTTGAGCGGATTTACGGCAAAGCCTTTGGCGACGTGGCGATAAGCGAGCTGTACGACGAGCTGGTGGCCGACGATCGCATTCGTAAAAAAACCATCAACGCCCGGGATTTCTTCCAGACGCTGGCTGAAATTCAGTTTGAATCCGGTTATCCGTACATCATGTACGAGGATACGGTGAACCGCGCCAACCCGATTGGCGGGCGCATCAACATGAGCAATCTGTGCTCGGAGATTTTGCAGGTCAACAGCGCGTCCAGCTACGACGAGAACCTCGACTACGCGGACGTGGGCAAGGATATCTCCTGTAACCTCGGGTCGCTGAATATTGCCCACACCATGGACTCTCCCGATTTTGGCCGCACGGTAGAGACCGCCATTCGCGGACTGACGGCGGTATCAGACATGAGCCACATCCGCAGCGTACCGTCTATTGAAGCGGGCAACGCCGCGTCGCATGCCATCGGCCTTGGGCAGATGAACCTGCACGGCTATCTGGCGCGGGAGGGCATCGCCTACGGCAGCCCCGAAGGGCTGGATTTCACCAACCTTTATTTCTACACCGTCACCTGGCATGCGGTGCATACCTCGATGATGCTGGCGCGCGAACGCCACCAGCGGTTCGCAGGCTTTGAGCAGTCCCGCTACGCCAGCGGAGAGTATTTCAGCCAGTATCTGGAAGGCGACTGGCAGCCGAAAACCGAAAAAGTACGCGCGCTGTTTGCCCGCGCTGGCATCACCCTGCCGACGCGTGAGATGTGGCAACAGCTGCGTGAAGAGGTGATGCGCTACGGCATTTATAACCAGAACCTTCAGGCGGTGCCGCCAACCGGCTCCATTTCCTATATCAATCACGCCACGTCGAGCATCCACCCCATCGTGTCGAAGATTGAAATCCGTAAGGAAGGCAAAACCGGGCGCGTCTACTACCCTGCCCCGTTTATGACCAATGAGAATCTGGCTCTGTACCAGGACGCCTATGAAATTGGCCCGGAAAAGATCATTGATACCTACGCCGAGGCGACTAAACATGTGGATCAGGGGCTGTCGCTGACGCTCTTCTTCCCGGACACCGCCACCACGCGGGATATCAACAAAGCGCAGATCTACGCCTGGAAGAAAGGCATCAAAACGCTGTACTACATTCGCCTGCGCCAGCTCGCGCTGGAAGGCACCGAAATTGAAGGCTGCGTGTCCTGCGCGCTGTAAGGAGAAAGGATGAAACTGTCACGCGTAAGCGCCGTTAACTGGAACAAAATTCAGGATGATAAAGACCTGGAGGTATGGAACCGCCTGACCAGCAACTTCTGGCTGCCGGAAAAGGTGCCGCTCTCCAACGATATTCCGGCCTGGCAAACTCTGAGCCATGCCGAGCAGCAGCTGACAATCCGCGTCTTCACCGGCCTGACGCTGCTGGACACCATTCAGAATACCGTGGGTGCGCCCGCGCTGATGAGTGATGCGCTGACCCCGCACGAGGAGGCGGTAATGTCGAATATCAGCTTTATGGAGGCGGTGCATGCCCGCTCTTACAGCTCGATTTTCTCCACTCTGTGCCAGACCAGGGACGTGGACGCCGCCTACGCCTGGAGTGAAGAGAGCGCGTCATTGCAGCGCAAGGCAGATCTGGTGCTGGAATATTACCGGGCCGACGAGCCGCTGAAGAAGAAGATCGCCAGCGTATTCCTGGAATCTTTCCTCTTCTATTCCGGCTTCTGGCTGCCTATGTACTGGTCGAGCCGGGGCAAGCTCACCAACACCGCCGATTTGATTCGCCTCATCATCCGCGATGAAGCGGTACACGGGTATTACATCGGCTATAAGTACCAGAAAGGACTGGAGAAAGTCACCCCGGAAAAACGCGAGGAACTCAAAGGTTTTGCCCTCGATTTACTGATGGATCTGTATGACAACGAGCTGAGTTATACCGAGGAGCTGTACGCCGGAACGGGCTGGGAAGAGGACGTAAAAGCCTTCCTCTGCTACAACGCCAACAAGGCGCTGATGAACCTGGGCTACGAAGCGTTATTCCCACCGGAAATGGCGGAAGTGAACCCGGCGATCCTCGCGGCGCTGTCGCCCAACGCCGATGAAAACCACGACTTCTTTTCCGGGTCCGGCTCGTCGTACGTGATGGGTAAAGCGGTGGAGACGCAAGACGAGGACTGGGATTTTTAATGAATGAATTAAGGTTCATTAATTAACTCTGCATTTCATTATTTTCAGCCGAATATTCCACTACGTACTACACTGTAATTTCCCCGTCATATTCGCCTGAATCACACCGATTCAGGCGAAATTTCCCCATGCAGCAGCAAAAAATTGAGAAAAATTCAAACCGCCCTCAGCCCTTTATTCATGGGAAATTCAGCCGTTTCGCTTGCGGCAAAATTCTGGCCTTCGGCTGGCCCAGGGTTGTCTCAGATTCTGAGTATGTTAGGGTAATGCCAGTTAACTATTTACCATGGTAATCATATCGACATAAACAAATAACAGGACACTCTCTATTGCATGGCAATTAAATTAGAAGTGAAAAATCTTTATAAAGTATTTGGCGAGCACCCGCAGCGTGCTTTCAAATATATTGAGAAAGGCCTTTCGAAAGAGCAAATTCTGGAAAAAACCGGGCTATCGCTTGGCGTTAAAGACGCCAGTCTGGCCATTGAAGAAGGCGAGATTTTTGTCATCATGGGATTATCCGGTTCGGGTAAATCCACTATGGTTCGCCTTCTCAATCGCCTGATTGAACCCACCCGCGGACAGGTGCTGATTGACGGCGTTGATATCGCCAGAATATCAGACGCGGAACTCCGCGAGGTGCGCAGAAAGAAAATTGCGATGGTGTTTCAGTCATTTGCACTGATGCCGCACATGACGGTACTCGATAATACCGCCTTTGGCATGGAGTTAGCCGGTATCCCCGCTCAGGAACGTCAGGAAAAAGCCCTTGATGCACTGCGTCAGGTCGGGCTGGAAAATTATGCTCATGCGTATCCGGATGAACTCTCCGGCGGTATGCGTCAGCGTGTGGGATTAGCGCGCGCATTAGCGATTAATCCGGATATTTTATTAATGGACGAAGCCTTCTCGGCGCTCGATCCCTTAATTCGCACCGAGATGCAGGATGAGCTGGTAAAATTACAGGCCAAACATCAGCGCACCATTGTTTTTATTTCTCACGATTTGGATGAAGCCATGCGTATTGGTGACCGTATCGCCATTATGCAAAATGGTGAAGTGGTGCAGGTCGGCACACCGGATGAAATTCTCAATAATCCGGCGAATGATTATGTGCGCACCTTCTTCCGCGGCGTGGATATTAGCCACGTATTCAGTGCGAAAGATATTGCCCGTCGAACACCAAACGGCATTATTCGAAAAACGCCAGGTTTTGGTCCGCGCTCCGCGCTGAAGCTGTTGCAGGACGAAGACCGTGAATACGGTTATCTGGTTGAACGCGGCAATAAATTTGTCGGCGTTGTCTCCATCGACTCCCTGAAAACCGCCCTGAGCGAAAACCAGGGAATCGATGCGGCGTTGATTGACGCTCCGCTTGCCGTGGACGCCGAAACGCCGCTCAGCGAGTTGCTCTCTCACGTGGGTCAGGCGCCGTGCGCCGTGCCGGTTGTCGGTGAAGAACAACAGTACGTTGGCATCATCTCAAAACGGATGCTGCTACAGGCTTTAGATCGCGAGGGGACAAACAATGGCTGATCAATCAAACCCATGGGGCACCACTGAAGCAGCGGACAGCGCGGCGCAATCTGCCGATGCGTGGGGTTCGACGCCTGCGCCTGCCGATGGCGGCGGCGCGGCAGACTGGCTCAACAGCGCACCGGCGCCTGCCCCAGAGCATTTCAATATTATGGATCCGTTCCACAAGACGCTGATCCCGCTGGATAGCTGGGTAACGGAGGGGATCGACTGGGTCGTTACCCACTTCCGTCCGGTGTTCCAGGGGATCCGCATCCCGGTGGATTACATCCTGAACGGCTTCCAGCAGCTGATGCTGGGCATGCCCGCGCCGGTGGCGATTATCCTGTTCTCGCTGATCGCATGGCAGTTCGGCAGCGCGGGTATGGGGATCGCCACGCTGATCTCCCTGATTGCCATCGGCGCGATTGGCGCGTGGTCTCAGGCGATGATCACCCTGGCGCTGGTGCTGACCGCCCTGCTGTTCTGCGTGGTGATCGGCCTGCCGATGGGGATCTGGCTGGCGCGCAGCCCCCGGGCCGCGAAAATTATCCGCCCGCTGCTGGATGCGATGCAGACCACGCCAGCGTTCGTTTACCTGGTGCCTATCGTGATGCTGTTCGGCATCGGTAACGTACCGGGGGTGGTCGTGACCATTATCTTCGCCCTTCCGCCAATTATTCGTCTGACCATTCTGGGCATTAACCAGGTGCCTGCGGATCTGATAGAGGCATCGCGCTCGTTCGGCGCCAGCCCGCGTCAGATGCTGTTTAAGGTTCAGCTTCCGCTGGCGATGCCGACCATTATGGCAGGTGTTAACCAGACGCTGATGCTGGCGCTGTCGATGGTGGTGATCGCCTCAATGATTGCCGTTGGCGGGTTAGGTCAGATGGTACTGCGCGGCATTGGCCGTCTCGATATGGGGCTGGCGACCGTCGGCGGCGTCGGGATTGTGATCCTCGCCATCATTCTTGACCGCCTGACCCAGGCTGTCGGTCGTGATTCACGCAGTCGCGGCAACCGTCGCTGGTACACCACCGGCCCTGTCGGGTTACTCACCCGCCCATTCACAAAATAAGGAACAACGATGCGACATAACGTACTTTTTGCCACAGCGTTTGCGACCCTTGTCTCCACCAGCGCAGTTGCCGCTGACCTGCCGGGCAAAGGCATTACCGTGCAGCCGGTGCAGAGCACCATTTCGGAAGAGTCCTTCCAGACCCAGATTGTCAGCCGTGCGCTGGAGAAACTGGGCTATACGGTGAATACCGCCAGCGAAGTGGATTACAACGTGGGCTATACCTCCATTGCCTCCGGCGATGCCACCTTTACCGCCGTGAACTGGCAGCCGCTGCACGACGATATGTATGCCGCCGCAGGCGGTGACAAGAAATTCTACCGTGAAGGCACCTTTGTGACCGGCGCTGCGCAGGGATATTTGATCGACAAGAAAACCGCCGATAAGTATCACATCACCAATATTGAACAGCTGAAAGATCCGAAGATCGCCAAACTCTTTGATACCAACGGTGACGGTAAAGCCGACATGATGGGCTGCTCGCCGGGCTGGGGCTGTGAAGCGGTGATTAACCACCAGAACAAAGCCTTCGATCTGGCGAAGACCGTCGACGTGAGCCACGGCAATTACTCTGCGATGATGGCCGACACCATCGCCCGCTTTAAAGAAGGCAAGCCAGTGATCTACTACACCTGGACGCCGTACTGGGTGAGCGACGTGCTGAAGCCGGGCAAAGACGTGGTGTGGTTGCAGGTGCCCTTCTCTTCCCTGCCGGGCGAGCAGAAAGATATCGACACCAAACTGCCAAATGGCATGAACTATGGCTTCCCGGTGAATACCATGCATATCGTGGCGAACAAAGCCTGGGCCGAGAAAAACCCTGCGGCGGCGAAGCTGTTCTCGGTGATGAAACTGCCGCTGGCTGACATTAACGCCCAGAACGCGATGATGCACGCGGGTAAATCATCCGAAGCTGATATCAAAGGCCACGTGGATGGCTGGATCAAAGCCCACCAGCAGCAGTTCGATGGCTGGGTGAAAGAGGCGCTTGAGGCGCAGAAGTAAAGTACTTTCCCTCACCACAGCACTCTCCCGAAGGGAGAGGGTGTTAGCATTCCCTCTCCCCTTTGGGGAGAGGGTTAGGGTGAGGGGCTTAACCGCACAAACACACACATAACAATTCCCCAACATTCACCATCATTGGTTATTATGTTTCCGGAAAAATAATCACTTAACTCACGATTCCTGAAACTAATGACAAAAACAACTCAAGGGCTTAGCCCCGCACTCATCCTTTTAATGTCCGTGGCAACGGGTCTGGCCGTCGCCAGCAACTATTACGCACAACCACTGCTCGACACCATCGCACGCGCCTTCGATCTTTCAGCCAGCTCCGCCGGCTTTATTGTCACCGCAGCACAGCTCGGCTATGCGGCCGGGCTGCTGTTCCTGGTGCCATTAGGCGATATGTTTGAGCGCCGAATGCTTATCGTCTCCATGACGCTGCTGGCGGCGGGCGGAATGTTGATCACCGCCAGCAGCCAGTCGTTAACGATGATGATTATCGGCACCGCGCTGACGGGGCTGTTCTCGGTGGTGGCGCAAATTCTGGTTCCCCTCGCCGCGACGCTGGCTTCCCCGGAAAAACGCGGCAAAGTGGTCGGTACTATCATGAGCGGCCTGCTGCTGGGCATCCTGCTGGCGCGAACCGTTGCCGGGCTGCTGGCGAGCCTCGGCGGCTGGCGCACCGTTTACTGGGTGGCGAGCGTGCTGATGCTTATCATGGCGCTGGCCCTGTGGCGCGGCCTGCCAAAGGTGAAGCAGGAAAATCACCTGAACTATCCGCAGCTCCTCGCCTCCGTTTTCAGCCTTTTCACCCGGGATAAACTCCTGCGCACGCGCGCCATTCTGGGGTGTCTCACCTTCGCCAACTTCAGCATCTTATGGACGTCGATGGCGTTTCTGCTCGCCGCGCCACCGTTTAACTACTCAGAAGGCGTGATTGGCCTGTTCGGGCTGGCAGGCGCGGCTGGCGCACTGGGCGCGCGCCCGGCGGGTGGGCTGGCCGATAAAGGTAAATCTCATATGACCACCTCCGCAGGGCTGGTTTTACTCCTGCTCTCCTGGGCGGCCATCTGGTACGGACACGTCTCCGTGCTGGCGCTGATTGTCGGTATTCTGGTGCTAGACCTCACCGTGCAGGGCGTACACATCACCAACCAGACCGTGATTTACCGCGTGAAGCCGGACGCCCGTAACCGTCTGACGGCCGGGTACATGACCAGCTACTTTATCGGCGGCGCGGCGGGCTCGCTCATCTCAGCCTCCGCCTGGCAGCATGCGGGCTGGACGGGAGTGTGCGCCATCGGCGCCATCGTCGCGGCGATAAATCTGCTGGTATGGTGGCGCGGCTATCACCGTCAGGAAGCAATTCACTAAGTTTTACATTGCTTTGGGTCCCCTGGGGTGTAAAGGGGGCCTGCATCTGTTAAGGTAACGGTAATCATTTATCCCAGAAATTTTACTGTGGGTGACATATTTACTACCGGCATGAATAGTTCAGACCCCTGTCCTCACATCCCCTCTTTCGCGGGTACACACCCCACACTCTCTGTGCTCACCGGGTCACGGATTTACCCGGCGCTTTCTGATGGTGACATACGTTTGGCGGATATAACCGCACAAATAATTCATTTACATTATTTGTCACTGCCGTTACTATATCGGCTGTAATTAATGAGGTTATGCCCAAAATGGATAGTTCGTTTACGCCCATTGAACAAATGCTTAAGTTCCGCGCCAGTCGTCATGAGGACTTCCCGTATCAGGAAATTCTGCTGACCCGCCTGTGCATGCACATGCAGGGTAAGCTGCTGGAAAATCGTAACAAGATGCTGAAAGCGCAAGGGATTAACGAGACGTTGTTTATGGCGTTGATTACGCTGGAGTCTCAGGAAAATCACAGCATTCAGCCATCGGAACTGAGCTGTGCGCTGGGGTCATCCCGTACCAATGCAACCCGTATCGCGGATGAACTGGAAAAGCGCGGCTGGATTGAACGCCGTGAAAGCGATAACGATCGCCGCTGCCTGCATCTGCAACTGACCGAGAAAGGTCACGAATTCTTGCGCGAAGTGCTGCCACCGCAGCACAACTGCCTGCACCAGCTCTGGTCTGCCCTCAGCACCGCCGAGCGCGACCAGCTTGAGCATATTACTCGCAAGCTGCTCACCCGTCTGGACCAGATGGATGAAGATGGCGTCATCCTTGAGGCGCTGCGCTAACGCGACGATCCGCTCAACATTCCAGATTGCTAAAAAGAAAAACTGACAGGCCAGCACGTGAAACTGCTGGCCTTTCTGACAACAGGTCGGCTCAGCCGATGTGAAAATAAAAAGATCGTGGAGAACAACAATGAGCGCAAATGCGGAGAACACCCCCCCGCAGCAACCGGTCAACAAAAAGGGCAAACGTAAGAGCGCCCTTATTCTGCTGACCTTGCTCTTTATTATTATTGCCGTGGCATATGGGATCTATTGGTTTTTAGTCTTGCGTCATGTTGAAGAGACAGACGATGCATACGTGGCAGGGAATCAGGTTCAAATCATGGCCCAGGTGTCAGGCAGCGTGACGAAAGTCTGGGCTGATAACACCGACTTTGTGAAAAAAGGCGATGTGCTGGTCACGCTCGATCCAACCGACGCCCAACAGGCTTTTGAAAAAGCACAGACGGCTCTGGCCTCCAGCGTTCGCCAGACCCGCCAGCTGATGATCAACAGCAAGCAGCTTCAGGCCAATATCGACGTGCAGAAAACGGCGCTGGCTCAGGCGCAGAGCGACCTCAATCGTCGTGTTCCTCTCGGCACCGCCAACCTGATTGGCCGTGAAGAGTTGCAGCACGCCCGCGATGCGGTGGCCAGCGCACAGGCGCAGCTGGACGTGGCGATCCAACAGTACAACGCTAATCAGGCGATGGTGCTGGGTACTTCTCTGGAAAACCAGCCGGCGGTGAAACAGGCGGCGACCGAAGTGCGTAACGCATGGCTTGCCCTGCAACGTACCAAAATCGTCAGCCCGATGACCGGCTACGTTTCCCGTCGTTCCGTACAGCCAGGGGCGCAGATTAGCACCACCACGCCGCTGATGGCGGTCGTTCCGGCGAACAATCTGTGGGTCGATGCGAACTTCAAAGAGACCCAGCTGGCGCATATGCGTATCGGCCAAACCGCAACTGTGGTCAGCGATATTTACGGCGATGACATCAAGTACACCGGGAAAGTGGTCGGTCTGGACATGGGGACCGGCAGCGCGTTTAGCCTGCTGCCTGCACAGAACGCCACCGGCAACTGGATCAAAGTGGTACAGCGCTTGCCTGTGCGTATCGAACTGGATCCTAAGCAGCTGGCAGACCATCCGCTGCGAATTGGCCTTTCCACGCTGGTGACGGTCGATACCGCCAACCGCGACGGTCAGATCCTCGCAAGCCAGGTGCGCAGTACGCCAGCTTATGAAAGTAACGCCCGTGAAATTAGCCTCGATCCGGTCAATAAGCTGATCGATGACATCGTGAAGGCAAACGCCGGTTAAGCCGAAGGTGAGCGTTATGCAACAGCAAAAGCCGCAAAAACCGCTGGAGGGGGCGCAACTGGTCATTATGACCATTGCGCTGTCGCTGGCGACATTCATGCAGGTGCTGGACTCCACCATCGCAAACGTGGCGATCCCTACGATCGCCGGGAACCTTGGCTCATCGCTGAGCCAGGGGACCTGGGTCATTACCTCGTTCGGGGTGGCGAACGCCATCTCCATTCCCATCACCGGCTGGCTGGCGAAGCGCGTCGGTGAAGTGAAGCTGTTCCTTTGGTCGACGATCCTGTTCGTGCTGGCCTCCTGGGCCTGCGGCATGTCCAGCAGCCTGACGATGCTGATTTTCTTCCGCGTCATCCAGGGGATTGTCGCCGGGCCGTTGATTCCGCTGTCGCAGAGTTTGCTGCTGAACAACTATCCGCCCGCCAAACGCTCCATCGCGCTCGCGCTGTGGTCGATGACGGTGATTGTCGCCCCAATTTGCGGGCCAATCCTCGGCGGCTATATCAGCGATAACTATCACTGGGGCTGGATCTTCTTCATCAACGTACCCATCGGTGCGCTGGTGGTACTGATGACGCTACAGTCTTTGCGTGGTCGCGAAACGCGGACTGAACAGCGGCGGATCGACGGCATCGGGCTGGCACTGCTGGTTGTCGGCATCGGTAGCCTGCAAATCATGCTCGACCGCGGCAAAGAGCTGGACTGGTTCGCCTCTACGGAAATCATCGTGCTGACGGTGGTCGCTGTGGTGGCCATCAGCTTCCTGATTGTCTGGGAGCTGACGGACGACAACCCGATAGTCGACCTCTCGTTGTTTAAATCGCGAAACTTCACCATCGGCTGCCTGTGTATCAGCCTCGCCTATATGCTCTACTTCGGCGCGATTGTTCTGCTGCCGCAGCTGTTGCAGGAGGTGTACGGCTATACCGCAACCTGGGCGGGGCTGGCCTCCGCGCCGGTGGGGTTAATTCCGGTTCTGCTGTCGCCGATTATTGGCCGTTTCGCCCATAAGCTCGACATGCGCAGGCTGGTGACGTTCAGCTTCATCATGTACGCCGTGTGCTTCTACTGGCGCGCGTATACGTTTGAACCGGGAATGGACTTTGGCGCCTCCGCGTGGCCACAGTTTATTCAGGGCTTCGCCGTAGCGTGCTTCTTCATGCCGCTGACCACCATTACGCTTTCCGGCTTGCCGCCTGAGCGGATGGCGGCGGCATCGAGCCTGTCGAACTTCACCCGTACGCTGGCGGGCTCCATCGGGACATCGATCACCACCACGCTGTGGACCAACCGGGAATCGATGCACCATGCTCAACTCACCGAAGCGGTGAACCCGTTCAACCCTAACGCTCAGCAGATGTATAGCCAGCTTGAGGGGATGGGGATGACGGAGCAGCAGGCGTCCGGCTGGCTTGCCCAGCAGATCACCAACCAGGGGCTGATTATCTCGGCAAACGAGATTTTCTGGATATCGGCGGGGATCTTTATCGTCCTGCTGGGGCTGGTGTGGTTTGCCAAACCACCGTTTGGGGCCGGTAGCGGGGGCGGTGGGGCGCATTAGCCCTCATTACAGGACGCCTTACCCGGCCTACGATCGTAGGCCCGGTAAGCGCAGCGCCACCGGGCAACTTCTACGGTTGTCCAAAACGCGACAGCGATTGTCAGTTCCGATAAAGCAGCGCGCCTGAAATCGATTCACGATAGTGAAAAGACAACAGGAGCGCACCATGCTGAACACACCCGCCGACAAATACCAGCCTTACCCCACCCTTTCGTTGCCCGACCGCCGCTGGCCGGAGCAGATTATCACCTGCGCCCCGCGTTGGCTCTCGACCGACTTACGCGACGGTAACCAGGCGCTGGCCGAGCCGATGGACAGCGCGCGCAAGCTGCAATTCTGGGATCTGCTGCTGACCTGCGGGTTTAAAGAAATAGAAGTCGCCTTCCCGTCCGCCTCGCAGACGGACTTTAATTTTGTACGTCAGCTGATTGAGGAGAACCGCATCCCGGATGACGTCACCATTCAGGTGTTAACGCAGGCGCGGGACGATCTTATCCATCGCACTTTCGACTCCCTGCGCGGCGCGAAGCAGGCCACCGTTCACCTGTATAACGCTACCGCCCCGCTGTTCCGCCGTCTGGTATTCGGCATGGAGAAAGCGCAAATCGTCGAGCTGGCGACGCGCGCGACGCGCCTGATTCGTCAGCTGTGTGAAGAGAACCCTGACACCCGCTGGCAGTACGAATACTCCCCGGAAACCTTCTGCTTTACCGAACCGGAGTTTGCGCTGGAGATTTGTGAAGCCGTGGCGGAGATCTGGCAGCCGTGCGCGGCGCGTCCGATGATCGTCAACCTGCCCGCTACCGTCGAAGTGAGCACGCCGAACGTCTATGCTGACCAGATCGAGTATTTCTGCCGCCACTTCAGCCGCCGCAGTGACGTCTGTATCAGCGTACATCCGCATAACGATCGCGGAACGGGCGTCGCCAGCGCGGAGCTGGCCGTCATGGCCGGGGCTGACCGCGTGGAGGGCTGCCTGTTTGGCAACGGTGAGCGCACGGGCAACGTCTGCCTGGTGACGCTGGCGATGAACCTCTACAGCCAGGGCATTAGCCCGAATCTGGATTTCAGCGATATGAATCGGGTGGTTGAAACGGTAGAAACCTGCAACCAGCTGCCCGTCCATCCGCGCCATCCGTGGGCGGGTCGTCTGGCTTACACCGCCTTCTCCGGCTCGCACCAGGATGCCATCAAGAAAGGTTTCGATGCCCGTAAGCCTGGCGAACGTTGGGAGATGCCCTATCTGCCCGTCGACCCGCAGGATATTGGCTGTACCTATGAAGCGGTGATCCGCGTGAACAGCCAGTCAGGAAAAAGCGGAAGCGCCTGGCTTATTGAGCAAAACCACGGCCTGAAATTGCCTCGCGCCCTGCAACAGGATTTTAGCCAGCACGTGCAGCAGGAAACGGATAACCATGGAAAAGAGATGACGCAGAATGCGCTCTGGCAGCTGTTCCGCGCCCGTTACGGCCTGGTGGCGAGCCCGCCATTAGCGCTGCAATCGTACCGCAGCGACAGCCAGCAGGACGGCCAGCTGCGGCTGACGGCAAGCGTCGCCACGCATGGGGGCACCCGCCAGCTGGAAGGCCAGGGAAACGGTTTGCTCTCCGCCGCCGCTCACGGCTTAAGCCGCTGGATCAACGCGTCGTTTGTGATCAAGGATTATCACGAACATACGTTAGGCGAACGCAGCGACAGCCGCTCGGTGGCCTATATCCGCTGCCTGTTCCAGGATGGGACCAGCCGCTGGGGCGTGGGCATCGACAGCGACGTGGCACGCGCGTCGATTCAGGCGCTTTTTAACGCGGTCAGTCGTTCCTGAAGTAATCGCTGGGTGAGAGACCCATTACCCGGCGAAACATTGCCGTAAAGGCGCTGTGGCTGCCATACCCCAGATCCAGCGCCACGCGTAATACCGGCTGGCCCTGCGCCAGCCGCACTAAGGCTTCCAGCAGTCGCGCCCTTCTCACCCATTCGCCGTAGCTCAGGCCTGTCTGCTGCTGAAAATGACGGTTCAGCGTGCGTTCGCTCATCCCCACAATACCTGCGGCCTGGGCGCTGCTCCAGCTTTCTCCCGGGGCCATTCGAATCTGCTGGCAGAGATGGCGCAGCGCTTCGCTTTCCGGCTCGGGCAGGTGAAACGGCAGCACCGGCATGAGACGAATTTCATCGAGGATCAGCTCATAAACACGTTCATCGCGGCTTCCGGGTGCGTAAGATTCAGGAAGCGTAAGGGAGGTCAGGATCAGCTCGCGCAGCAGGGGCGAGATCTGCACGATCTGGCAGGTCGCCGGGAGATCGGCGCGCGCCAGCGGGTCGATAAACAGCGTGCGGGCGGCAACGTTGCCGGTGATGCGCAGGGCGTGCTGCGTACCCGCAGGTAGCCAGACGCCGCGACCGGGCGGCACCACCCAGCAGCCGGATGCGGTATCCACCCGCACGACGCCGGTGAGGCTGTGCAGGAGCTGCGCGCAGTCGTGCTGATGCCACGGCTCGCTGTCGCCATGAGCATAATCATGCGAAAACGGCACAAGCGGGCGATGGGTAAAGGAGAAGGTGGTGGTTGTCGTCATCAGGATTGTAGGCCCGGTCAGCGAAGCGCCACCGGGCATCCACAGGCACGATACTAAATGTGCAGTTCCTGAAGTTTTTCTTTTGGCAGGGCCAGCTCGTCGTTGCTGTTTACACGAACATCACGTTCGATGATATGACGGGCAATCTCCTGAGCTTCTTCCAGAGAGTGCATCTGGTAAGTGCCGCACTGGTAAACGTTCAGCTCAGGGATCTGGTTCTGCTCTTTCACCTTCAGCACGTCTTCCATCGCCGCTTTCCACGCATCCGCGACGCGTTTTTCTTCAGGCTGACCAATCAGGCTCATGTAGAAACCGGTGCGGCAGCCCATCGGAGAGATATCGATGATCTCCACGCCGTTGCCGTTCAGGTGGTCGCGCATGAATCCGGCGAACAGGTGTTCCAGCGTGTGAATGCCTTTCTCTGGCATCACTTCTTTATTCGGCACGCAGAAGCGCAGGTCGAAAACGGTGATCGTGTCGCCGTGCGGCGTGTTCATGGTCTTCGCCACGCGGACTGCTGGTGCTTCCATACGGGTATGGTCGACAGTAAAGCTATCTAATAACGGCATACGTCACCTCCGATAGTGATTTTTTTTAAAATAAACTGAACTCTTCTACAGAATGCGCATCTGAGTATATGAAAGACGCGCATTTGTTATCATCATCCCTGAATTCAGAGATGTATATTTTGGCCACAGCGATGTGGCCTTTTTCTTTTGGTTCAGGCCTGCTTCGCCAGAAACGCCTCAAACGACTCAGTATCTGCCGCTTCGACCTCTTTCTGACGCACAACGGACGCATCGCGCTCTGCCACAAAATCCGCTTCGCTCAGGATCTCTAACGGCTCCTGCATCAGCATCTCACGGTACTCCGCTGAGAGTGAACGCCCTGTGCCACCAATTCCCTGCTCAATCATAGAACGCAGAATACGTGCTGAGAATGTCAGTTCCGGGTTATCAAAGCTTTCAACCAGTTCGTCGCAGACCTTCTGGTAAGCTTCGCCGCCGTACACGCTATCCAGCGTCTGGGCTACGCGCTTCAGGTCATGGAACAGATCCTTCCCTACCTTAGACAGTGGGAACTGAGCCGTTTCACAGCCAATACCTAACGTCAGGCCCGGCTTGCGCCCTTCCAGAATCACGCGATTCCAGTTGGCACGGGTACACAGCAGTTCGTCGGAACTCATTTCCGGCGCATCCGCCAGTACGCACCAGACCATAAACAGGTCAAGGAAACGAACCTGCTGCTCGTCAACGCCAATCGGTGAGAACGGGTTGATATCCAGCGAGCGCACTTCAATGTATTCGATCCCGCCGCGCTGTAGCGCATCCGACGGCGTTTCACCGCTGCGCGTCACGCGCTTCGGACGAATCGGCGCATACAGTTCATTTTCAATCTGCAACACGTTGGTGTTAATTTGCAGGCGTTTGCCGTCTTTTTCGAGGCCGATTTTTTCGTACTCTTCCGACGGGGTTTTTATCGCCCGCTTCAAGCCTGCCACATATTCGTGCAGATCGTTAAACGTAATTCCGAGATTGCTTTGCGATTTATTGGTATAGCCAAGGTCGCTCAGGCGCAGGGAGGTCGCGTATGGCAGGTAATACATGCCACATTCGGTCTTCTCGAACGGTAGCGTGGTCGGTTTCCCTTGCAGGAACGATGAACAGATAGCCGGGGACGCGCCGAACAGATACGGAATAACCCAGCCAAAACGGTAGTAGTTGCGGATCAGGCGGAAGTAGCCCGCGGAGATCGCTTCTTTATCCGTTTCACCGCACTTCGCCTGCCAGAACGCCATCGGCAGAGAAAAGTTGTAGTGCACGCCAGAGATCGTCTGCATCAATGCGCCGTAGCGGTTTTTCAGTCCTTCGCGATACAGCGTTTTCAGCCGACCAATATTCGAGGTGCCGTACTGCGCCAGCTCGATATCCTGCCCCTGCTCGATATAGCACGGCATGCTGAGCGGCCACATACGCTCGTCGCCGAGGTTGCGGGCGGTGAAGCGATGCACGTCGCGCATGATCGTCAGCATATGATCAATATCACCGTCTACTGGCGTGATGAACTCCAGCAGCGCTTCGGCGAAATCGGTTGTGATCCATTTATGTGTCAGCGCCGAGCCTAACGCCTTCGGGTGTCCCGTAGTCGCTAAGCTACCATCCGCATTTACGCGCAGCGTTTCGCGCTCAAGCCCACGCTGAATCCCCTTCAGTGCCTGAGGGTGATTTTCCAGCCAGGCCAGCGCCTGTGATACGTCCGGGATCAATTTGACCTCCCGCCTGTCAAAAAATTGTCACTCAGCATAATTGTAATGGTTGACGATTGAAGGTCGCGAATTCATTCCACCAATTAGTGCCACCACGTCATACCCTGTAGTGTTACCCATGCCAGTAAAACATAGCGTAACGCCTTGCCAAGGCACAAAAAAAAGAGCACCGGTCCCCAGGAGATGCGCATCCATCCCGCCAGCAGACACAGTAAATCGCCTATTACAGGCATCCAGCTTAATAACAGCGTGGCAGCGCCATAGCGTTTTAGCCAGCCCACTGCCTTTTCCTGCCAGCGAGATTTTTCGCGTAGCGGAAAGAAACGTCCAAGAATAACGTTAGTCAGCCCTCCAAGGCTATTACCCATTGTTGCTATTAAGACCAGCAACCAGGGCTGACTTACGCCGGACAACAGCATCGCCACCAGCACCACTTCCGAATTCCCCGGTAAGAGGGTGGAGCTTAAAAAACTGCTGGCGAATAATGAAGCGAGTGACAGCGCGTCACTCACAGTAAGCGAACGTCCACCGCCGCCATTCCGGCATCACGCGCGGCCTGAATGCCAAAATCAGCATCTTCGAACACCACGCATTTTGCAGGTGGAACACCCATTAATTCTGCACAGAGCAGGAAGGTATCCGGTGCGGGTTTGTGATGTTTAACATGATCGGCGGCAACGACGGCAGAAAAATAGTGGCGCAGGCCAAGGTGATTGAGTAGCGCTTCAGCAATCGCGCTCTCGCTGCCCGTACCGACAGACATAGGACGACGGCCGTGCCACTCCTTGACGACGTCAATGAGTGGTAAAGGCTGCACGGTGTCTAACAGTATGGCTTTTACCGCGTCGGTTTTTTCACGCGCGAGCTGATGAGGGTCGAGATCGGCCTGATTCAGCTCAATCACGGCCTGTGCGATACGCCAGGTGGGCGATCCGTTGAGGGCAATCATCGCCTGTAAATCGAAACGCATACCGTAACGGCCCAGGACTTCGGTCCAGGCCTGACGATGCGTGGGTTCGGTATCCAGGAGGGTGCCGTCCATATCGAAGATCAAACCGTCATACTGTGCGTACATCGTGCTCTCGCTAAACGATTAACAAAGCATTACTTTATCGTAAAAGGGGATTTTTGTCGCTGACAGAGAGCGTGATTGCTGACGAAACGTCGAAGGAATGAACAAAGAAGGAGAAGATGGTGCATCCGGGAGGATTCGAACCTCCGACCGCTCGGTTCGTAGCCGAGTACTCTATCCAGCTGAGCTACGGATGCATCGGGATTTACTACTGTACTGCTCGATATTCATATCACTTCGAAAGCAATATGAAGTAATAGATGGTGCATCCGGGAGGATTCGAACCTCCGACCGCTCGGTTCGTAGCCGAGTACTCTATCCAGCTGAGCTACGGATGCATCGGGATTTACTACTGTACTGCTCGATATTCATATCACTTCGAAAGCAATATGAAGTAATAGATGGTGCATCCGGGAGGATTCGAACCTCCGACCGCTCGGTTCGTAGCCGAGTACTCTATCCAGCTGAGCTACGGATGCAAAATGGCGGTGAGGCGGGGATTCGAACCCCGGATGCAGCTTTTGACCGCATACTCCCTTAGCAGGGGAGCGCCTTCAGCCTCTCGGCCACCTCACCACACAACGCCTCTTTCGAGTGCTTCGAGCAACTCGTTAAGAGCTTCTCGTCGCTGCGTGGCGCATATATTACTTTCTGGGACTTATAAGTCAAACAATTTTCCACATGCTTTTTTCGTTTGCACAATTCGCACGCAATTCGCATGTAAAAGCCGCAAAGAGAGTGTTTTATAAGCGGATTTTGCAGACATCTTCACAGAATTCTGTTGAGAGAAGCGCGTCATTTGGATGAGATAAGGTTATGAGAGTGGTCAAAAACGAAGCGTTTGAAATAGAACGGTAACTTTATGCAGGAAAAATAACAGGAGGGTTGCGTCTCGCCCGACAGCGAGACGCGACAATATCAGTAACTGGACTGCTGGGATTTTTCAGCCTGGATACGCTGGTAGATCTCTTCACGGTGGACAGATACTTCTTTAGGAGCGTTAACACCAATACGTACCTGGTTACCCTTTACCCCTAAAACTGTCACGGTGACCTCATCCCCAATCATGAGGGTCTCACCAACTCGACGAGTCAGAATCAGCATTCTTTGCTCCTTGAAAGATTAAAAGAGTCGGGTCTCTTGTATCCCGGCATTATCCATCATATAACGCCAAAAAGTAAGCGATGACAAACACGTAAAGTGTAAGCAGTCACGGCATCACATTCTGTTAAACGTAAGTTTAGCCGATATACACAAACTCAACCTGACTTTATCGTTATCGATAGCGCAGTGAGCAAGACGCCATAACGTTACCGCTATGGCGTCTGCTTGTGCTTTGTAGTTATTACAGTTTCGCGCTTACCCAGCTTTCAACGCTGGCTAATGCCGCGGGAAGTGCCGCCGCATCCGTTCCACCGGCTTGCGCCATGTCCGGACGACCGCCACCTTTGCCACCCACCTGCTGGGCGACCATGCCAATCAGTTCCCCTGCTTTGACACGATCCGTCACATCCTTAGAGACGCCCGCAATCAGAGAAACCTTACCCTCTGCGACCGTTGCCAGCACGATAACCGTCGAACCAAGCTGGTTCTTCAGATCGTCGACCATGGTACGCAGCATCTTAGGCTCAACGCCCGCCAGATCGCTGACCAGCAGTTTGACGCCCTTAATGTCTACCGCTTTGCTGGAGAGGTTTGCGCTCTCCTGCGCCGCAGCCTGTTCTTTCAGCTGCTGGAGTTCTTTTTCCAGCTGACGGGTACGATCCAGCGCGACACGCACTTTTTCGCCCAGGTTCTGGCTATCGCCTTTCAGCAGCTGCGCGATCTCGTGTAGCTGGTCGCTCTGCGCATGCAGGCTGGCAATTGCGCCTTCCCCGGTCACCGCCTCAATACGACGCACGCCTGCCGCCGTCCCCGACTCGGAAACGATGCGGAACAAGCCGATGTCACCGGTGCGGGATGCGTGAGTACCGCCACACAGTTCGGTAGAGAAGTCGCCCATGCTCAGCACGCGAACGCGGTCGTCATATTTCTCGCCAAACAGCGCCATCGCACCTTTCTTCTTCGCTGCCTCGAGATCCATGATGTGGGTTTCGATTGGCAGGTTACGGCGGATCTGGGCATTCACCAGGTCTTCCACCGCACGAATTTCAGATGGCTTCATCGCTTCAAAATGTGAGAAGTCGAAACGCAGCACTTTGTCATTAACCAGAGAACCTTTCTGTGCAACGTGCGTACCCAGCACTTCGCGCAGGGCTGCGTGCATCAGGTGGGTTGCCGAGTGGTTCAGACGAATGCGCGCGCGGCGAGCTTCGTCAACGTTGGCCTGAACGCCCTCGCCCACTTTCAGAGAACCGGAAACCAGTTTGCCCTGGTGACCAATCGCCTGACCGTATTTCTGGGTATCGCTTACGCTGAAGCTGAAGCCATTGCCTTTCAGTTCGCCTTTATCGCCAACCTGACCGCCCGATTCCGCATAGAACGGCGTTTTATCCAGGATAACAACCGCGTCCTGACCCGCGCTAATGCTGTCTACGGCTTTACCGTCAACAAACAGCGCGGTTACGTTGCTGGTCAGGGCCAGCTCTTCGTAGCCTTTAAATTCAGACGCGCTATCAACGCGGATCATCGCGTTGTAGTCTGCGCCAAAACCGCTGGATTCACGCGCACGACGACGCTGCTCTTCCATTGCGGCTTCAAAGCCTGCTTCGTCAACTTTGATGTTGCGCTCGCGGCAAACGTCCGCCGTCAGGTCAACCGGGAAGCCGTAGGTGTCGTACAGGCGGAAAGCGGTTTCGCCATCCAGCGTGTCGCCCTTGAGTTTCGCCAGCTCGTCGTCCAGCAGCGCCAGACCGCGCTCCAGCGTACGGGCAAACTGCTCTTCTTCGGTTTTCAGAACCTGTTCAACCTGCGCCTGCTGGCGTTTCAGCTCGTCGCCGGCAGAGCCCATCACGCCAATCAGTGGCCCAACGAGTTTATAGAAGAAGGTGTCCTTCGCGCCCAGCATGTTGCCATGGCGGATCGCACGACGAATGATACGACGCAGCACATAGCCACGGTTTTCATTTGACGGGATAACGCCGTCAGCAATCAGGAACGCACAGGAACGAATATGGTCTGCGATAACGCGCAGTGATTTGTTGCTCAGATCGGTTGCGCCCGTTACCTCAGCAACGGCTTTGATCAGGGTGCTGAACAGGTCAATCTCATAGTTGGAGTTAACGTGTTGCAGAACGGCCGCGATACGCTCAAGGCCCATACCGGTATCTACGGACGGTTTTGGCAGCGGCTCCATGGTGCCGTCGGCCTGACGGTTGAACTGCATGAAGACGATGTTCCAGATCTCAATATAGCGATCGCCATCTTCTTCCGCGCTTCCCGGAGGGCCGCCCCAGATGTGGTCGCCATGATCGTAGAAGATCTCGGTGCACGGACCGCAAGGGCCGGTGTCGCCCATCTGCCAGAAGTTATCAGACGCGTAAGGCGCGCCTTTGTTGTCACCGATACGGATGATACGTTCGCGAGGGATACCCACTTCTTTTTCCCAGATGTCGAACGCTTCGTCATCGGTCTCATACACGGTCACCCACAGACGCTCTTTCGGCAGATTGAACCAGTTTTCACCGGTCAGCAGTTCCCACGCGTATTGAATGGCGTCGTGTTTGAAGTAGTCGCCGAAGCTGAAGTTACCCAGCATTTCGAAGAAGGTGTGGTGGCGCGCGGTGTAACCGACGTTTTCCAGATCGTTGTGTTTACCGCCCGCACGCACGCAACGCTGTGAGGTTGTGGCGCGGGAATAATTACGCTTGTCGAGACCAAGGAACACATCCTTGAACTGGTTCATCCCGGCGTTGGTAAACAGCAGAGTCGGGTCATTGTTCGGTACCAGGGAGCTGCTGGCAACAACCTGGTGTCCCTTACTATGGAAAAAATCGAGAAACGCCTGACGGATCTCAGCGGTGCTCTTGCTCATAATTATCCTGAAATCAAGCTAACGAAATGTCGCAGCAGATCTGTATCTGTAAACAGTTGGACGGACCAGCTACTGGAAAAAGTGGGAATAAGATAAGTTTTCTTTAGTGGGAAGTAAAATCCCGCATGCGTTCAATCGGTAAAATTACGCCAGATATCCTGAATATCTTCCATCAGGAAGCCGCGGTAGAGCAAAAAGCGCTGGATTTTAACTTTTTCTGAAAATTCACGCGGCAGCGGCTCACCGTACTTTCGTACCGCCTGCTCACGCGCCAGTTCGCACCAGTCAATTTCACTTTCGCGCATGGCTTTTTCAATCGATTCACGGGCAACGCCTTTCTGGTTCAGCTCCTGGCGGATACGCGCTGGCCCATAGCCTTTACGACCACGGCTGGCAAGAAAGCGAGCGGCAAAACGGCCGTCATCCAGATAGTGATGCTCGTAGCACCAGGCAACCACGCGGTCATAATCTTCCGCGGTGGCATCAATGTCTTCCGGACCGTTTTTGCTCATGACGGGCGCTGACAGTTTCCGCCGCAGCTCCTGTTCGCTATGGTCACGCACGGCAAGAATACGCACGGCCCGATCCAGCAAGCGTGAGTAGGCTGGTCGGCGTGATGTCGGTTCACTCATAAAAAACCTGTCGATTCAGAAATGCAAAAAGGGCCGCATCAGCAGCCCTTCATTTTTATCCGAGAGGATTAAAAGTCTTCGTTGGTTTCTTCAGCATCCGCGCCGTCGACCACGAAATCAGGTTTAGAGTCCTGGTTGTTCAGCAGGAGTTCACGCACCTTCTTCTCAATCTCTTTCGCCGCCGCCGGGTTCTCTTTCAGCCAGGAGATAGCATTCGCTTTACCCTGACCAATCTTGTCACCGTTGTAGCTGTACCATGCGCCCGCTTTTTCAATCAGCTTCTCTTTCACGCCCAGGTCAACCAGCTCGCCGAGGAAGTTGATACCTTCGCCGTAGAGGATCTGGAACTCAGCCTGTTTGAACGGTGCTGCGATTTTGTTCTTCACAACCTTCACGCGGGTTTCGCTACCGACTACGTTATCCCCCTCTTTCACCGCGCCGATACGGCGGATATCCAGACGGACAGAAGCGTAGAATTTCAGAGCGTTACCGCCGGTGGTAGTTTCCGGGTTACCGAACATTACACCAATTTTCATACGGATCTGGTTGATGAAGATCAGCAGCGTATTGGACTGCTTCAGGTTACCCGCCAGCTTACGCATCGCCTGGCTCATCATACGTGCCGCGAGGCCCATGTGAGAGTCACCGATTTCACCTTCAATTTCCGCTTTTGGCGTCAGCGCCGCAACGGAGTCGACGATGATCACATCAACCGCACCTGAGCGCGCCAGCGCGTCACAAATTTCCAGTGCCTGCTCGCCGGTGTCCGGCTGGGAGCACAGCAGGTTGTCGATATCAACGCCCAGTTTACGGGCATAGACCGGGTCCAGCGCGTGCTCGGCATCGATAAACGCACAGGTTTTACCTTCGCGCTGTGCCGCCGCAACAACCTGCAACGTCAGGGTGGTTTTACCCGAGGATTCCGGACCGTAGATTTCTACGATACGGCCCATCGGCAAACCGCCAGCGCCCAGTGCGATATCAAGAGAAAGCGAACCAGTGGAGATAGTTTCCACATCCATGGAACGGTCTTCACCCAGGCGCATGATGGAGCCTTTACCGAATTGCTTTTCGATCTGGCCCAGTGCTGCCGCCAACGCTTTCTGTTTGTTTTCGTCGATAGCCATTATTACTCCTGTCATGCCGGGAGAAGCAACTGCGCTTCACCATGGACTTCTGTTCTGTTGAGGCAATTATACTGTATAGTCATACAGTATCAAGTGTTTTGTAGAAATTGTTGCCAGAGCGTTTTTAACGCGTATTCCGTTGCCTGACGACGCACGCTTTCGCGATCGCCGCTGAAGCATTCCCGGCGGGTGATCCCTTCACCTTTTGAGGTGGCAAAGCCAAACCAGACGGTGCCGACAGGCTTCACGTCGCTGCCGCCGTCCGGCCCCGCGATACCGCTGATGGAGATAGCGTAATCTGCGCGCGCCTCTTTCAGCGCGCCAATCGCCATCTCGATCACCACCGGTTCGCTGACCGCGCCATGCTGCTCAAGCGTGGCTTCACGCACGCCAATCATCTGCGCTTTAGCCTCGTTACTGTAGGTCACAAAGCCGCGTTCAAACCAGGCGGAACTGCCAGCAATATCGGTAATTGCTTTCGCCACCCAGCCGCCGGTGCAGGATTCTGCGGTCGTGAGAGTCGCGCCGCGCTGTTTCAGCGCCAGCCCCACCACTTCGCTTAGCTGCATCAATTCATGGTCAGTCATTCTCGCTCCAGGCCTTAGAAAAACATGCAGCACAAGATAGCACTTTCTCATCAAATATGGGGATGCGCGTCGGGTTTTACGAGGGGGCTTCAGAAAAAAGCCGATGCGGGCGCACCGGCCAGAGAGACGCTTATTTCATGCTGTTAGCGAGGGTGTCCACATTGTGGCGAAACGCCTTGACGTAGGTGTCCGCCACGCCGCCCTTCGCGGACAGCGCTTCTGGGTAAAGTTCACCGCCCGGCTGGGCGCCCGTGGCGGTCGCAATCTGCTTCACCAGGCGCGGGTCAAGCTGGTTTTCCATGAACCAGGTTTTCACGCCGTCAGCTTTAATCTGGTTGATGATCTCCGCTACCTGCGCCGCGCTGGCTTCACTCTCAGACGACAGCCCCTGCGGCGCCATAAACTTCACGCCGTAGGCGCGGCTGAAATAGCCGAAGGCGTCGTGGCTGGTCAGCACTTTGCGCTTCGCCTGTGGAATGTCGCTGAAACGCTTTTTAGCCCAACCGTCCAGCTGAGAGAGCTGCGCAATATAGGGTTTACCGGTAGCTTCAAGCGCCGCCGTATCTTCAGGATCGGCCTTCACCAGCCCTGAGAGAATATTTTGCGCATACAGCGCGCCGTTCGCCGCGCTGTTCCACGCGTGCGGATCGGTCACGGTTTTACCGTCCTCTTCCAGCGTGTGCGTTTTCACGCCGTCCGAAGCAACCACCAGCTGGCCTTTGAATCCAGAGGCTTTCACCAGACGGTCGAGCCAACCCTCCAGCCCCAGCCCATTGACCACCACCACGTCAGCTTTACTCAGCGCCGCGCTGTCTTTGGGCGAGGGTTCGAAAGTATGGGGATCACCGTCCGGCCCCACCAGCGTCGTCACCTTCACACGATCGCCGCCAACCTGCTGCGTGATGTCTCCCAGGATGGAAAAGCTGGTCACCACATTAAGCGTTTTCGCCATTACGCCGTGCGTCATCATGCCGAGCGCGAGCGCCACGGCTAACCCTGTACGTTTCATCGTTTCCCCTTGCGTTAAAAAAGCGCCCGCAGGCTATCCGCCAGCCTGCTGCGCGTGCCAAATAAAACTGAAATAAAGAACAATGCGCTGGCGGTCAGCACAATGGAGGGCCCGGCGGGCAGACTCACTGCCCAGGAAAGACTTAAGCCCAGCCACGCGCAAAAAATACCGCTGATACCCGCCATCAAAAGTAACCCTGGCAGTGTGCGCACCCAGCAGCGTGCCGCCACGGCGGGTAACATCATCAGCCCGACGGCCATCAACGTGCCGAGTACCTGAAAACCGGCCACCAGGTTGAGCACCAGCAGCGCCAGAAACAGACCGTGTAACATCCCGGGCAGCCAGCGCGCGTTCACCTGCAACCAAGCTGTATCGAACGCTTCACTGACCAGCCCACGATAAAAAATCGCCAGCGTGAGGAGCGTGAACATGCAGACCCCCGTCACGAACAGGGCTGACGCGCTATCCACGGCGAGAATGGAGCCAAACAGAAGATGAAGCAGATCGACATTTGAACCGCGCAGCGACACCAGCGTGACGCCCAGCGCCAGGGAACCCAGGTAAAACCCCGCGAAGCTGGCATCTTCTTTAAGAGGTGTACGGCGGCTGACCAGCCCGGCCACCAGCGCAACGGCGATACCGGCAATAAACCCGCCGACAGTCATTGCCAGCAGCGACATTCCGCTGAGCAGATAGCCCACCGCGACACCCGGCAAAATGGCGTGAGAAAGGGCGTCCCCCATCAGGCTCATCCGACGCAGCTGAAGGAATACACCCAGCGCAGTGGTGCTGACGGAGAGCGCCAGGCAAACCACCAGCGCGCGCCGCATAAAGCCGTACTCAATAAACGGCTGGAAGAAGAGATGCCAGATCATGCCACCCTCACCCGCTCGGTTTTCCAGTGCGGCGTATCAGCGTCCAGCCGCAATGTTTGTGGGAAGTGGCGCGAGACGCGTTCGCTGTCGTGCAGTACCGCCAGCAGAGTCTGCCCCTGCATATACATCTCCAGCATCAGATCCATCAGCACGTTGCAGGTCGCTTCATCGACGCCAGTGAAGGGTTCGTCCAGCATCACCAGCGGTGCCTGCTGCACTAAAACGCGGGCAAACAGCATGCGCTGGAATTGCCCGCCGGAAAGTTCATCAATAGTGGAGAACGCCATGGACTCCAGCCCCACGCGCTCCAGCGCGCCGGCAATGCGCATGCGGGCATCCCGACGAAAACCGGCAAACAGAGAGATTGCTGGCCAGCAGCCCATGCTCACCACGTCCTGCACGGTCAGAGGAAATTGCGCCTCCAGCGCGTGACGCTGCGCCAGCCAGCCCACCACCGGACGTCTCCCCTGCCAGCGAAACGTACCGCTGACGGGCGGAAGAAAGCCGGCGAGCGTTTTCAGCAGCGTGGATTTGCCGCAGCCGTTGGCCCCGACGATGGCGGTCATGCTCCCGCGTTCAATCACGCCGGACAGCGCGCGCGTAACGGGCTGGCGATCGTAACCCGCCACCAGGTCGTTCATCACGATCATGGCAACGCCACCGCCCAGCGCACGGCCAGGCCGAGAAACAGAATGAGCACCAGCGCCAGCAGCAGCCGAAGCGAGGATGAGAGAGAAAACAGGGACATGGATATCTCATTTCAATAATGTTATAACATAACAATAATGAAAGGCAATTGAGATGTAAACGGCGGGAGTAAAATGGGAGTGTGGCGAAATGTTTCTGCGGGAAACAGGTGCGGGCGGGTGCCCTCACCCCAGCCCTCTCCCACAGGGAGAGGGAGGCATAAGGGGACTTACTGGCTAAACGGTGACGCTGCTGGCACACGCGCCTGAGACACCGCCAGCCCCAGCTGCCACACCGCCATCGCATAGTGCGTGCTGTGGTTGTAGCGGGTAATGGTGTAGAAGTTCGGCAGCCCGAACCAGTACTGATAACCGGTTCCGACATCCAGGCGCAGCAGGCTCACCTGGTCAACATTGCCCAGCGGCTGAGACGGCGTTAAGCCTGCCGCTGCCAGCTGCGCCACGCTGTATTTGGTTTTAAATCCGTTTTCCAGACCAAACGCTTCGCCGTTCGCCTGTACCGCCACCTGGCCGCCCGGCGTCCAGCCATGCGCTTTGAAGTAGTTGGCCACGCTGCCAATAGCGTCTTCGGGATCCCACAGGTTGATGTGACCATCCCCGTTAAAATCTACCGCGTACTGCTTATAGGAGGACGGCATAAACTGGCCGTAGCCCATCGCGCCGGCGAACGACCCTTTCAGATCTAACGGATCGTCCTGTTCGTCTCGCGCCATCAGCAGGAAGGTTTCCAGCTCGGAAGAGAAATACTCCGCGCGACGCGGGTAGTTGAAGGAGAGCGTCGCCAGCGCATCGAGGATGCGGGTTTTACCCATAATGCGTCCCCAGCGGGTCTCAACCCCAATAATACCGACGATGATCTCCGGCGGCACGCCATAGACCTGCCACGCGCGGTTCAAGGCGTCTTCATACTGATTCCAGAACACCACGCCATTTTGCACGTTGTCCGGGGTAATAAACTGTTTGCGATAACGCAGCCACGCCCCGTTTGGCCCGGTCGGCACCTGGGCCGTCGGCGCCTGCCTGTCCATCAGGCGCAGCACGTAGTCCAGACGCTTCGCCTGAGACAAAATGGCATGCAGCTGCTGGCGATCAAAACCGTGCTTGCTCACCATTTTATCGATGAACTGTTCGGCCGCAGGGTTATTCGCGAAGTCGCCTCCCATCTGCATCATATTGTGCTGCGGCTCCAGCAGGAATCCTCCGGAAGGCGCGCCCGCCGTTGGCTGAACGGCTTCGGTCTTGGGTTTGCTACTACAGGCGGACAGGAGAATAAGCGCAGGCAACAGCGCTGCATAACGACGCTTGAACATGTGGCATCCATTTAACGAGTTCGGTAAGAACCCAGTATGGTAAAGCATCCCCAACTCCTCAAGGAAGCGGTACGCACCTCCCCAACGCAAATCCGTGCCTTTTTCCACCAGAAATTATTCGCCTCACCAATAAACTTTCAAAATAATACATTTTTCTTTCATTGTGAGATCTAACTAACACTTTAAAACCTTTCAAAGTGATTATTATTAGCCGCAGATAGACAAAAACAAACGCCCTACAGGAGAGAAGAATGATAGAAACCATCACCCATGGCGCCGAGTGGTTCATCGGGCTGTTTCAGAAAGGCGGAGAAGTGTTCACTGGCATGGTGACCGGGATCCTGCCCCTGCTGATCAGCCTGCTGGTGATCATGAACGCGCTGATTAACTTTATCGGCCAGCAGCGCATTGAGCGCTTCGCCCAGCGCTGCGCCGGAAACCCGCTGTCCCGCTACCTGATACTGCCCTTCATCGGCACCTTTGTGTTCTGCAACCCGATGACCTTAAGCCTCGGCCGCTTTATGCCAGAGAAGTACAAGCCGAGCTATTACGCCGCCGCCTCCTACAGCTGCCACTCCATGAACGGCCTGTTCCCGCACATCAACCCCGGCGAACTGTTTGTCTATCTCGGGATCGCCAGCGGCCTTACCACGCTTGGCCTGCCGCTCGGCCCGCTGGCGGTGAGCTACCTGCTGGTCGGTCTGGTCACCAACTTCTTCCGCGGCTGGGTGACAGATCTCACCACCGCCATTTTTGAGAAAAAAATGGGCATCCAGCTTGAACAGAAAGTCCATCTTTCAGGAGCCACAGCATGAACCGGATCCGCATTGAGAAAGGCACGGGCGGCTGGGGCGGCCCGCTGGAGTTCGACGCCACCGAAGGCAAAAAGATTGTGTACATCACCGCGGGCACGCGCCCGGCGATCGTCGACAAGTTGCGCGATCTGACCGGCTGGGAAGCGGTCGACGGCTTCAAGGAAGGCGAACCGCCGGAAGCGGAAATCGGCGTGGCGGTGATCGACTGCGGCGGCACGCTGCGCTGCGGCATCTATCCGAAGCGCCGCATTCCGACGGTAAATATTCACTCCACCGGGAAATCCGGCCCGCTGGCGCAGTACATCGTTGAAGATATTTATGTGTCAGGCGTGAAGGAAGACAACATCACGCTGGTGAATGGCACATCTGCGCCGCAAAAAGCGGCCCCGCGCGAGTACGACACCAGCAAAAAAATCACCGAGCAGAGCGATGGCCTGCTGGCGAAGGTCGGGATGGGGATGGGGTCCGCCGTGGCGGTGCTGTTCCAGTCCGGGCGCGACACCATCGACACGGTGCTGAAGACCATTCTGCCGTTTATGGCATTCGTCTCGGCGCTGATCGGCATCATCATGGCCTCAGGCCTGGGCGACTGGATTGCCCACGGCCTCGCCCCGCTTGCCAGCCACCCGCTCGGCCTGGTGACGCTGGCGCTGATCTGCTCCTTCCCGCTGCTGTCGCCGTTCCTCGGCCCGGGCGCGGTGATTGCTCAGGTTATCGGCGTGCTGATTGGCGTGCAGATTGGTCTGGGGAATATTCCTCCGCACCTCGCCCTGCCCGCCCTGTTTGCCATTAACGCCCAGGCAGCGTGCGACTTTATCCCCGTGGGGCTGTCGCTGGCGGAAGCACGCCAGGAGACCGTGCGCGTGGGCGTGCCGTCCGTGCTGGTCAGCCGCTTCCTGACGGGCGCGCCGACGGTGCTGATTGCCTGGTTTGTTTCCGGCTTTATTTATCAATAAGAGGTGCCTGCCATGACTGTGATTTACCAGACCACCATTACCCGCATCGGCCAGAGCGCGGCGGATGCGCTGAGCGACCAGATGCTGATCACCTTCCGCGAAGGCGCCCCGGCAGATATCGAAGAGTTTTGCTTTATCCACTGCCACGGCGAGCTGAACGGCGAGCTAAAGGCAGGGAGCCAGCTACAGCTGGGCGAGGCGCGCTATGCCGTGACCGCCGTCGGCGACGTCGCCGAGCAAAACCTGCGCGAGCTGGGGCATATCACCCTACGTTTCGACGGCCAGCCGCAGGCGGAGTATCCCGGTACGGTTCACGTAGTGGGCCCGGTTCCGCAGGCTGTCACCCCAGGCTGCACGTTAAAATTTATTTCGTAATAAAGGAGAGACACATGAGTCAGGTTGCCGTTGTCATTGGTGGGGGACAAACCTTAGGCGAGTTCCTCTGCCATGGGCTTGCCGCAGAGGGCTACCGCGTGGCGGTCGTGGATATTCAGAGTGAGAAAGCCGCCCGCGTAGCGGACGCCATCAACACCGAGTTTGGCGAAGGGATGGCGTACGGATTTGGTGCCGACGCCACCAGCGAGCAGAGCGTGATGGCGCTGGCCCGCGGCGTGGACGAGATATTTGGGCGTATCGACCTGCTGGTCTACAGCGCGGGGATCGCGAAAGCGGCGTTTATCAGCGATTTCGAGCTGGGGGATTTTGACCGCTCGTTGCAGGTGAATCTGGTGGGCTATTTCCTCTGCGCCCGCGAATTTTCCCGTCTGATGATCCGCGACGGTATTCAGGGTCGCATCATTCAGATCAACTCAAAATCGGGGAAAGTGGGCAGCAAGCACAACTCCGGCTACAGCGCGGCGAAGTTTGGCGGCGTCGGGCTGACACAGTCTTTGGCGCTGGATCTGGCCGAATACGGCATTACCGTTCACGCGCTGATGCTGGGTAACCTGCTGAAATCCCCGATGTTCCAGTCCCTGCTGCCGCAGTACGCCGCCAAACTTGGCATCAAAGCTGAAGAAGTGGAACAGTACTACATCGACAAAGTGCCGCTCAAGCGCGGGTGCGACTATCAGGACGTGCTGAACATGCTGCTGTTTTACGCCAGCCCGAAAGCCTCGTACTGCACCGGACAGTCGATTAACGTCACCGGTGGGCAGGTGATGTTCTGATCGAGCAGGGTGATGCCCTCACCCTCCCCCTCTCCCACCGGGAGAGGGAATATAACAAGGAGTCGATATGGTAACCGCACTCATCACCGTCGCCGCCCTCGCCTGGATCTGCCAGATGGCGTTTGGCGGCTGGCAGATCTACCAGTTTAACCGCGCCTTTGATGCGTTGTGTCAGAAGGGACGCGTCGGCGTCGGGCGTTCCGGGGGGCGCTTTAAGCCGCGCGTGGTGGTTGCCGTTGCGCTGGATGAACACAACCGGGTGAGCGATTCCCTCATCATGCGCGGCGTAACGGTGTTTGCCCGTCCGACCAAAATTCAGGCGATCAACGGCATTTCGCTGCATGAATTACAACCTGATGTGATCTTCCCCCATGATTCACTCTGTCAGAATGCACTATCATTAGCGCTTAATCTGAAACATGGATAATTTCGTTGTGAAAGTTATAAACTTGCGGAATTATCATTTCGCAACGTAAGGAACGAAGCGCCTATGAAACCACGTCAGCGGCAGGCGGCCATACTTGAGCATCTGCAAAAGCAGGGAAAGTGCTCGGTAGAGGATCTGGCCCACTACTTTGACACCACCGGCACGACAATACGCAAGGACCTGGTGTTGCTCGAAAACTCCGGCGCCGTCATTCGTACCTACGGCGGCGTGGTGCTCAATAAAGACGAAGCCGACCCGCCTATCGACCACAAAACGCTGATCAATACTCACCAGAAAGCGCTGATTGCCGAAGCCGCCGTCAAATTTATCCATGACGGCGATTCCATTATCCTCGACGCAGGCAGTACTGTCCTACAGATGATCCCGCTGCTCAGCCGCTTTAATAACATCACCGTGATGACCAACAGCCTGCACATCGTCAATGCCCTGTCAGAGTTCGACAGCGAGCAGACCATCCTGATGCCCGGTGGCACCTTCCGTAAAAAATCGGCGTCGTTTCACGGGCAGCTGGCGGAGAATGCCTTCGACCACTTCAGCTTCGATAAGCTGTTTATGGGCACCGACGGCATCGACCTCAACGCGGGCGTGACTACCTTCAACGAGGTGTTCAGCGTCAGCAAAGCGATGTGCAACGCCGCACGGGAAGTGATTTTGATGGCGGACTCGTCGAAGTTTGGCCGTAAAAGCCCCAACATTGTCTGTAGCCTTGAAAGCGTCGATAAGCTGATTACCGACGCAGGTATCGATCCGGCATTTAAAAAAGCGCTGGAAGCGAAGGGCATCGACGTGATCGTAACCGGAGAGAAAAATGAGTGATTTTCTGTTAAACGCAGGCCGTCAGACCCTGCTGCTGGAGCTACAGGAAGCCAGCCGCCTGCCGGAGCGTCTGGGTGAGGATTTTGTTCGTGCAGCCAACGCCATTATCCACTGCGAGGGTAAAGTGATCGTGGCGGGTATCGGTAAATCCGGTCATATCGGCAAGAAGATTGCCGCGACGCTTGCCAGCACCGGCACCCCGGCGTTCTTTGTGCATCCTGCCGAAGCGCTGCACGGCGATCTGGGGATGATCGAAAGCCGCGACGTGATGCTGTTTATCTCCTACTCCGGTTCAGCCAAAGAGCTGGATCTCATCATCCCTCGCCTGCAAGAAAAATCGGTGGCCCTGTTAGCGATGACCGGCAAATCCCGATCGCCGCTGGCGCTGGCCGCGAAAGCAACGCTGGATATTTCCGTTGAGCGCGAAGCCTGTCCGATGCACCTGGCACCGACCTCCAGCACCGTCAACACCCTGATGATGGGCGACGCGCTGGCAATGGCGGTGATGCAGGCGCGCGGTTTTAATGAGGAAGATTTCGCCCGCTCGCATCCGGCGGGCGCGCTTGGGGCACGTCTGCTCAACAAGGTTCACCACCTGATGCGCACCGACGATGCCATTCCTCAGGTCAAACTCGACACCAGCGTGATGGACGCCATGCTGGAGCTGAGCCGCACCGGGCTGGGGCTGGTTGCGGTATGCGACAATGACCGCCAGGTGAAGGGCGTCTTCACCGACGGCGACCTGCGCCGCTGGCTGGTGGGCGGCGGCAAGCTGGAGGCGCGGGTATCCGAAGCAATGACCCAGGGCGGACTGACGCTGAATGCCGACAGCCGCGCCATTGAAGCCAAAGAGGTGCTGATGAAGCGCAAAATCACCGCCGCGCCGGTGGTGGACGAGCACGGCAGGCTGTGCGGCGCGATCAACCTGCAAGACTTCTACCAGGCGGGGATTATTTAACCCTTCAGCCCCAGACGTTTCGCCAGCCTGTGGAGGTTGGCGACGTCCATCTCCAGCGCCCGCGCGCACGCCGCCCAGCTGCGGTTATTCTGCTCCAGCGCGCGGGCGATCATCTGACGCTGGAACGCATTCGTCGCCTCGCGCAGGTTTTCGTTCACGCTCTCAGGTATCACCGGCTTCACGGACGGCGTCGTTTCCTCATGCAGCGCGAAATGGCGCGCATGAATTACCACTTCATCCCCCGAACGCGTAGCCCGCGCCAGCACCACCGCGCGGTGAATCGCATGTTCCAGTTCACGCACGTTACCTGGCCAGCCGTAGCTCAGCAGGTGCGTCCTCGCACCGGGGCTTAGCACCACGCGGGAAAGCCCCATTTTGAGCCGACACTGTTCGCAGAAAAAGCCCGCCAGCAGCACCACATCCTCGCCCCGCTCGCGCAGCGGCGGCACCGTGAGCGGGAACACGCTCAGACGGTGGAACAGATCGGCGCGGAAATTCCCCGCCAGCACCTCTTCGCGCAGATCGCGGTTCGTCGCCGCCAGCACGCGCACATCCACGCGTAAGCTGCGATCGTCTCCCACACGTTGAATATCGCCATACTGCAACACCCGCAGCAGTTTGGCCTGGAGCGAAAGGGAGAGTTCGCCAATTTCATCGAGGAACAGCGTGCCGTTATCGGCCATTTCGAACTTGCCGCTGCGGTTGCTGATCGCCCCGGTAAAGGCCCCTTTGACGTGTCCGAACAGCTCGCTTTCCGCCACGCTTTCCGGCAGCGCCGCGCAGTTGAGATAGACCAGCGGATTCACCGCACGGGGCGAGGCTTCGTGGATCGCTTTCGCCACCAGCTCTTTACCGGTGCCGGTCTCTCCGAAGATCAGCACGTTCAAATCAGACGCGGCGACAATCTCAATCTCTTTTTTGAGCTGCGCCATGCCTGGCGAAAGGCCGATCATTTCGGTGTGTGCCACCTGCTCAAACGCCGTCGGGCTACCCGGAAGAATATTCTGGCTCTCCAGCTGCTCTATCAGCAGGGCGTTGTTCAGCGCCCCGGCCGCCAGCGCAGCAATCAGCCGTAGCTCTTCGTCGCTGAAGGTATCGAACTGATCCGGCGACATGCCGTCGAGGGTTAACGCACCAATCAGGTTCTGCCCGGCAAACAGCGGCAGGCCGATACAGGCGTGCACCTTCAGGCTCTCCTGCCCGGGGATCAGGCCGTCGTAAGGGTCGGGCAGATCGCTGTCCGCCGGGAAACGCACCACGTCACCCGCACGGGCGATGGTTTCCAGACGCGGGTGGCCCTCCAGGGTAAAGCGCCGCCCGAGTACGTCCTTCGCCAGACCGTCGATAGCCAGCGGAATAAACTGCCGCCCTTCGTAACGCAGCAGCGCCGAGGCATCGCAATCCAGCACGTGACGCAACGTGGAGATCAGCCGCTGAAAGCGGTCCTGATGACCAATACCGGTTTGCAGTTCTATGGCGATCTTCGCCAGCACATCTACGGAAAAGCTCATCTCTGCCTCACTGTCATTTTGACAATACATAGTGTCATATTGACAATTTTTAAGATAGTCAAAATGACTACCTATTTGGGAGCATAAAAATATAAATACATTATTTTCAATAAGTTAAAAAATTGGCACGCAACTTGATATATGACAGTCATCTTATTTGAAAACGCCGTATTAAGTTGAGGTTGCTATGTCTATTCTGGTTAAAAATAACATTCATTGGGTGGGTCAACGTGACTGGGAAGTACGTGATTTTCACGGGACGGAATACAAAACGCTGCGCGGCAGCAGCTACAACAGCTATCTCATTCGTGAAAGTAAAAACGTCCTGATCGATACCGTCGATCACAAATTCAGCCGCGAGTTCGTGCAGAACCTGCGCAGCGAAATCGATCTGAATGAGATCGACTACATTATCATCAACCACGCGGAAGAGGACCATGCCGGGGCGCTGACCGAGCTGATGTCCCACATTCCGGATACCCCGATCTACTGCACCACTAACGCCATTGACTCCATCAACGGCCACCACCACCATCCGGAGTGGAACTTCCACACTGTGAAAACCGGCGACACGCTGGATATCGGCAACGGCAAACAGCTGATCTTCGTGGAAACCCCAATGCTGCACTGGCCGGACAGCATGATGACCTACATGACCGGTGACGCGGTGCTGTTCAGTAACGACGCCTTCGGCCAGCACTACTGCGACGAACGTCTGTTCAACGACGAAGTGGATCAGACCGAGCTGTTCGAACAGTGCCAACGCTACTACGCCAACATCCTGACCCCGTTCAGCCGTCTGGTCACGCCAAAAATCACCGAGATCCTCGGCTTCAACCTGCCGGTGGATATGATTGCCACCTCCCACGGCGTGGTATGGCGTGAAAATCCAACCCAGATTGTCGAACTGTACCTGAAGTGGGCGGCGGATTATCAGGAAGACCGCATTACGATCTTCTACGACACCATGTCCAACAACACCCGCATGATGGCGGACGCCATTGCCCAGGGCATCAACGAAGTTGACCCGAACGTGGCGGTGAAAATCTTCAACGTGGCGCGCAGCGATAAGAATGAGGTATTGACCAACGTCTTCCGCTCCAAAGGCGTGCTGGTGGGTACCTCCACCATGAATAACGTGATGATGCCGAAAATTGCCGGACTGGTGGAAGAGATGACCGGCCTGCGCTTCCGTAACAAACGCGCCAGCGCCTTTGGTTCACACGGCTGGAGCGGCGGCGCGGTAGACCGTCTCTCCACCCGTTTACAGGATGCCGGTTTTGAGATGTCCCTGAGCCTGAAGGCGAAATGGCGTCCGGATCTCGACGCGCTGGAAATCTGTCGCCAGCACGGTCGCGACATTGCCCGCCAGTGGGCGCTTGCGCCACTGCCGGAAACCGCACCCGCCGCGACTGTTGCGCCGGAAGCCGTAGCAGAAGCCGCTCCTGCCGCTGCCGACCTCGGCCCTTGCATGCAGTGCAGCGTCTGCCAGTGGATTTACGATCCTGAGCTGGGCGAGCCGTTGCAGGATGTCGCGCCGGGTACGCCATGGAGCGAGGTGCCGGACAACTTCCTCTGCCCGGAATGTTCCCTCGGGAAAGACGTCTTTGATGAACTGGCAACGGAGGCAAAATGAGGCACGGCATCGTCATTATCGGCTCGGGCTTTGCCGCCCGCCAGCTGGTGAAAAATATCCGCAAACAGGATGCTAACGTGCCGTTGACGGTAATCGCCGCCGACAGCATGGATGAGTACAACAAGCCTGATTTAAGCCACGTCATTAGCCAGAATCAGCGCGCCGACGATCTCACCCGCCAGACGGCGGGGGAGTTTGCAGAACAGTTTAACCTGCGTCTGTTTCCGTACACCTGGGTGACCGATATCGACGCCGACGCCCACGTGGTGAACGCGAAAGATAAAACCTGGCACTACGACAAGCTGGTGCTGGCGACGGGGGCATCGGCGTTTGTGCCGCCGGTTGAGGGCCGCGAACTAATGGTCACGCTCAACAGCCAGCTGGAGTATCAGGCCAGCGAGACCCTGTTACGCGACGCCACGCGGGTGATGATTGTCGGCGGCGGGCTGATTGGCACCGAGCTGGCGATGGACTTCTGCCGGGCGGGAAAATCCGTCACCCTAGTTGACCACGCGGCCAGCATTCTGTCAGCGCTGATGCCGGCAGAAGTAAGCAGTCGCTTACAGCATCGTCTGACCGACATGGGCGTGCATCTGCTGCTGAAATCGCAGTTGCAGAGCCTGAGCAAAACCGAAACCGGCATTTGTGCGACACTCGACCGCAACCGCAGCGTGGAAGTGGATGTGGTAATTGCGGCGACGGGGTTGCGCCCGGAAACCGCGCTGGCGCACCGCGCGGGCGCAGAGATCAATCGCGGCGTGAAGGTGGACAGCTACCTGCAAACCACCCAGCCGGATATTTATGCCCTGGGCGACTGCGCGGAAATTAACGGCCAGGTGCTGCCGTTCCTGCAACCGATTCAGTTAAGCGCCATGTTCCTGGCGAAAAACCTGCTCGGCGGCAACGCCCCGGTGAAATTACCCGCCATGCTGGTGAAGGTAAAAACGCCGGAACTACCGCTGCATCTCGCAGGTGAAACGCAGCGTCAGGATCTGGACTGGCAGATTGCCCTTTCGCCTCAGGGCATGGTGGCGCGCGGCACCGATACTGCCGGTCAGATGCGCGCCTTTGTGGTCAGCGAAGACAGAATGAAGGAGGCCTTCGCGCTGCTGAAATCGTTACCTGCTTAACCCTCGTCATGCCGGGCGGCGCTCCGCTTACCCGGCCTACAGTACTGCCACGCTTACTTAACCTTTGGATTTTATTGTCCACCGCCCCGATGTCCCGGGGCTTTTTTTATGGCTACCCTTTCAGCGTCAGGAGCGCACCACCAGCGCGTCATAACCGCGCCAGCGGTAGTTCGCCATCGAGATCAGCCAGCAGGCGACAAACAGCCCGACCACCACAAATCCGGCATCGCCCAGGTTATCGTTCACCGCGCCAATCAGATCCCACACGCCGCCGCTGAGGGAGAACTTGTCCATCAGCAGACCCAGCGCTTCCAGGCCGCCGATAAACAGCGCCACTACCACCGAAGTGCCGGTGATGGTCATGTTGTAGTACAGCTTGCGCTGCGGCTTGTTAAACGCCCAGCCGTAGGCACCCACCATCAGCAGGTTATCGAGCGTATCCACCAGCGCCATGCCGCTGGCGAAGAGCGCCGGGAAGATCATGATCGACCACACCGACATCCCGCTGGAGGCGCTGGCGGCGGAGATCCCCAGCACGCCGATTTCGGTGGCCGTGTCAAAGCCGAGGCCAAACAGGAAACCGACCAGGTACATCTGCCAGCTTTTATTGACGAGGCGGAAGGTTTTGCCGAACAGCCAGTTCATGACGCCACCCTGTGCAGGCAGCGTGATGTCGCCCTGCGCCGGCCTGCCGTGTTTCAGTGCCTGAAAACTGCGCCAGACGCCGCGCAGGATCACCATATTCACCAGCGCCATCGCCAGCAGGAAGGTGGCGGAGACGGCGGTGCCAATCAGGCTGCCGGTTTCGTGGAACCATGCCATGTTTTTCTGAAACGCCGTGGCGGTAGCGGCGATAGCAATGGAGGCCAGCACCACGATGGTGGAGTGTCCGAGGGAAAACCATGCGCCCACGCCGGACGGGCGCTTGCCCTGCTGCATCATCTTACGCGTCACGGTATCAATCGCGGCGATATGGTCGGCATCCACCGCATGACGCAGTCCGTAACACCAGGCCAGCAGGCTGGCCGCCATCAGCGCCGTACTGTCGCTAAAGGTGTGCCACGCCAGCCCCCAGGCCAGCAGGTTAGCCATCCCGAGAGCCAGCAGCAGGCACGCTGCACGAGGTTCATTGCGTAACAGTCGTAACATTTTAAGTCCTTTGTAAACATGATCGGGCGGCAGCAACCACCGCCTGCCCGAAGGAGATCGCTCCGTCACCTGCGGGCAGGCGCGAAGGAAAAAGAAGCGTGAAATCAGAAAGGTAATGACGAAGGCGCGCGCGCAGCAGGCGGTTGTGAAGGACGCCGCCGCTGAAGCACACCGTAGAGAGCGACCGTCGGCGGGCATGCGTTGCCGCCAGTTCGCTCAGCCCTTTTGCCAGCGCATCGTGAAAGGCCCAGGCGCGCTCGCCGGGCTCCGCCCGCCAGGCCAGCCACTGCTGCCAGAACAGCGCAAGGTTATCCGTCTGGAGCGTCACCGGATGATCAACCCCTGCACAGCGTTCGGCCAGCGCCTCCAGCCGGCACGCGGCTTCGCCCTCATAGCGTTGCGTTTCAATGCCCAGCGCACAGGCCACGGCGTCGAACAGACGACCACAGGAGGAGGCCCGCGGCGCATTGATACCGCGCGACACCGCCGTTGCCAGCAGCGGCCAGTTTTGACGCTGTACCACCTCAGTTTCCGGGTACTGCTGCCAGTCAGGTACGAACGCCAGACAGTGGGCGAGCAAATTGCGCCACGGCTGTTTTGCCGCCAGATCGCCCCCCGGCAGCGCAACGGCTGGCAGACCGCCCAGCCGTTCGCAGTCGCGATAGTTCACCCGCAGGCACTCGCCGCCCCACAGCGCGCCGTTCTCGCCCATGCCGATCCCGTCCAGCGTCAGGGCAATAACATCCCCGCCGTCGAGCGGCCAGCCGTTCTCCGCCAGACACGCTGCCGCATGCGCATGATGATGCAGCACGGTCTCAACGGGCAGCGCCTGCGTCCGGGCCCACTGTCGGGCGTGATATCCCGGATGGGCATCGCACAACACACGCTCTGGCTGGAAAGCGTAGATCTCCTGCATCGTCGAGAGCGCGCTGCGCCACTGCGCCTCTACGCCCTCGTCGCTCAGATCGCCAAAATGCTGGCTCAGCACCGCCTGGTTGCCACGTACCAGGCAGAAGGTATTTTTCATCTCCGCGCCGGTGCATAACATGGGCGGGATGTCGCGGAATCCGGCGGGCAATGTGATGGCATCCGGCACAAAACCGCGTGCGCGACGCAACATCGTGCCCTCCTGGTCCATCGCTGAATCATCCATCCGTTGCAGGATGTCGCGGTTGTGCAGCAGGAAGCCGTCAGCGATGTCACTGAGTTCTTCCAGCGCCTGCTGGTTGTTTATGACGGGTGGATAGCCACTTAGGTTGCCGGAGGTCATCACCAGCGGACGCTGACAGTCCAACATCAGCAAATGCTGGAGCGGGTTCGCAGGCAACATCACACCAACCGTATTCAGCCCCGGCGCAATCTCCTCAGGAAACGCTGGAAGGCAGGCTTTTGGCGTCAGCATAATCGGCGCAGCGGGTGAACGTAACAGCGTCTGGATGGTCTTCGGCAGATCGTTCGCATGCGGGATCATCACCGCCAGCGGCCTGGTCGGGCGCTGCTTGCGTGCCCGCAATTTCCGAATCGCCTGCGGGTTAAGCGCGTCGCAGACCAGGTGAAAACCGCCCAGCCCTTTGACCGCCACAATCCCGCCGCCTTCCAGCATCGCCACCGCCGCGCTTAACGCCGATTCGCGGGTGGCGGTAGCCTCCCCGGCTCGCCACTCCAGCTGCGGCCCGCAGTCCGGGCAGGCAACCGGCTGGGCGTGAAAACGCCGGTCAGCCGGGTTGCGGTACTCCGTTTCACAGGGCATACAGAGCGGGAATGGCGCCATTGACGTGGCCGGGCGGTCATAGGGCATGGCGCGGATAATGGTAAACCGCGGCCCGCAGTGGGTGCAGTTGATAAACGGGTAACGATAGCGGCGCTCGCGGGGATCGCGCATTTCAGCCAGACACGCCGGGCAGGTGGCGGCATCCGGGACGATTTGCGTGTCCATCGCCCCACTCTCGCTGTGGCGGATGACAAACTCGTCCGGCAGCGTATTCCAGCTGTACGGCTGCGTTTCAACGCGATCGATGCGCGCCAGCGGTGGGCAGTCCTGGCGCAGTCTCGCGGTAAAGTCACCCCCACTACCCGCGAGACGCACCAGGACACCCTCTCCGTCGTTGCAGACATCGCCCGCCAGCCCCAGCTGGTGTGCAAGTTGCCAGACGAAGGGACGAAACCCCACGCCCTGCACCTTGCCGCGCACCCGCAGCTGAACGCCGTTGCTGCTCATACGGTTCAGAACAGCAGTGATGACGAGGTGTCGAACGCCGCGCGGCGACGTTTTTCGGCACTCATCTGTTCGAGCTTGTCTCGATCGACGCAGACCAGCGCATGCGTCGGACAGGCTTCCATACACGCCGGACCGGCGTCGCGGTGGTAGCAGAGGTCACATTTATTGGCTTCGGCTTTCTCCGCGCGCACGCTCAGCCCGATACCGCTGTTGCGAACCACCGGGCGAACCACCACCTCCATCGCGCCATACGGACACGCCACCACACAGGTTTTGCACCCGATGCAGCGCTCCTGCATCACATGCACGAAGCCTTTCTCGCGCTTAATCGCCCCGTTCGGACAGACGTTGGCGCACGGCGCGTCTTCACACTGGCGACAGATAGCGGCGGTAGAAATATTCACGCCTTTAATGACGTGGATGCGCGGCAGGAAGGTATCAGGGGTGAGAGAGGCGCAATCCTGCTCTGCCTGATGGGACACCACGCACGCCACTTCACAGGTACGGCAACCAATGCATTTGCTGGCATCGGCCATAATAAAACGGTTCATCTGCTTCTCCGGCATAACTGTTATGCGCGAAGCTATTCATAAACCGTGCCAATATTTAATGCGTTGATTTTAAAGCGAAATAAAAAGAAGTAGTTCTGTCATCGTCATTAGTGACGATGACAGATGTCGACGTCAGCGATGCGGGCCGTCAATAACGGAGTCGCGCAGGATAAGCTCGCCGGAGAAGGTTTGCTGAAGCTTAAACTCACCGCCGTCGAGCATGAAAATCAGGCGGCTGATGGTCTCCTGGATCATCTCCGTTACCGGAATACGCACGCTGGAGAGGGACGGCACGATATAGGGCGCGATTGCCACGTCGTCAAAGCCGATGACGGACACCGCGCCCGGTGTGGCGACGCCGCTCTCGTGCAACTGCCTGATGGCGCCAATCGCCATATCGTCGTTACTCGCCACCAGCGCGGTAAACGCTTCGCCGCGGGTGAGCAGCTGAGAGACCGCCGCCGCGCCGCTGGCCGGGCTCCACTTCCCTTCGGCGATCAGCGCGTCACGAACTGCAATCCCGTGCTGCGCCAGCGCGTCCCTGTAACCGGAAAGACGCTCCACCCCGGTGGGTGAATCCAGCGAACCGGTGATAAACGCAATCTCCCGGTGGCCTTTCGCGATGAGCTGCGATACCGCGTCCTGACACGACGCTTTATGATCGGACCAGACGCTGTGGCTGCTGTTTTTCCGCAAACGGCGGTTGAGCACCATGATCGGCTGCTCGCATTTCTCAATGATCTCGTCCAGCGCTTCCACGCTCAGAAAACGCGGGTAGATGATCACCGCGTCGCAGCGCATGTCGAGCAGGTACTGGATCGCCTCGCGCTCCTCTTCGGCGCTGTGCTTGCCGTCCGCCAGGATCAGCTGACGCCCCTTCTCTTCCGTCATCCGCGCGGCGTTAAACAGCAGCTCGCTAAAGTAGACCCCATGGTACAGGGTGTTTGTCACCACCAGCCCCAGGGTCTGGGTGCGTTTGGTCGCCAGGTTTCGCGCCAGCAGATTGGGGCGATACCCACTCTCTTCGATGGCCTGAAACACGCGGTCTTTCGTCTCCTGGCTGACGTAACCGTTCCCCGACAGCACCCGCGAGACCGTCGCTTTCGACACGCCTGCCCGCTTCGCCACTTCCAGCATCGTGGTCATAGTGTTATTCCATTTAAAACTGATGAGCCGCAGTGTACTTCACCGCAGAAAAATTGTCGCAGCGGCGTTATCACGCTTTTTACGGCCACGAGTGATCGTCATCACGAAACGAAAAAATGAATAAAAAGTGATCTTGTTTCATTAAAAGAAACTCATGATGATTATGTGAAACCGGTTTCCTACACTTCACACAACGATAACAGGATCACATCCGATGGCAAAAAATTACGCTGCGCTGGCAAACGACGTTGTTAGCGCGCTGGGCGGTAAAGAGAACATCGTCGCCGTCACCCACTGCATGACGCGCCTGCGCTTCGTTCTGAAAGACGAAAGCCTTACCGACACCGCGCGCCTGAAAAGCATCAGCGGCGTGCTCGGCGTGGTGCGCAACGACAACCAGTGCCAGGTGATCATCGGCAACACCGTGTCCCAGGCATACCGTGAAGTGGTGAGCCTGCTGCCCGCCAACCTGCAACCTGCCGTAGCGGAAGGTCCACAGAAGCTCACGCTGCGCCGGATTGGCGCCGGGATCCTCGACGCGCTGATCGGCACCATGTCTCCGCTGATCCCGGCGATCATCGGCGGGTCGATGGTCAAGCTGCTGGCGATGATCCTTGAGATGACCGGCGTGCTGGGCAAAGGCGACCCGACGCTGACGATCCTGACCGTTATCGGCGACGGCGCGTTCTTCTTCCTGCCGCTGATGGTGGCGGCGTCCGCGGCGGTGAAGTTCAAAACCAACATGTCCCTGGCAATCGCCATCGCGGGCGTGCTGGTTCACCCGAGCTTTATCGAGCTGATGGCCAAGGCCGCGCAGGGCGAGCACGTTGAGTTCGCGTTCATTCCGGTGACGGCGGTGAAATACACCTATACCGTTATCCCGGCGCTGGTGATGACCTGGTGCCTGTCGTACATCGAACGCTGGGTGGATCGCATTACCCCGGCGGTGACGAAAAACTTCCTCAAGCCGATGCTGATCGTGCTGATTGCCGCCCCGCTCGCCATCGTACTGATTGGCCCGCTCGGGATCTGGATCGGCAGCGCCATCTCCGCGCTGGTCTACACCATTCACGGCTATCTGGGCTGGCTCTCCGTTGCCATTATGGGCGCGCTGTGGCCGCTGCTGGTGATGACCGGGATGCACCGCGTGTTTACGCCGACCATCATCCAGACCATTGCCGAAACGGGCAAAGAAGGGATGGTGATGCCGTCGGAAATCGGCGCCAACCTGTCGCTCGGCGGTTCATCGCTGGCGGTAGCGTGGAAAACCAAAAACCCGGAGCTGCGCCAGACGGCGCTGGCCGCGGCGGCCTCCGCCATCATGGCGGGGATCTCTGAACCGGCCCTGTACGGCGTGGCGGTACGCCTGAAGCGTCCGCTGATTGCGAGTCTGATCAGCGGCTTTATCTGCGGCGCGGTGGCAGGAATGGCCGGTCTTGCCAGCCATTCGATGGCGGCGCCGGGGCTGTTTACCAGCGTGCAGTTCTTCGACCCGGCCAACCCGATGACCATCGTCTGGGTGTTTGGCGTGATGGGTCTGGCAGTGGTGCTGTCGTTTGTGCTGACCCTGCTGTTAGGGTTTGAGGATATCCCGGTAGAAGACGAAGCCGAAAAAGCACGCGCCCTGCAAACCGCACCGGTACAGAACAAAGCAGCAGAAGCATAAACTGAAAGCGAGGTAAGAATGTCTGTTTTTCCACAAGGATTTTTATGGGGCGGCGCGCTTGCCGCCAACCAGAGTGAAGGGGCTTACCGTGAAGGCGGCAAAGGACTGACGACGGTCGATATGATCCCCCACGGCGCAAACCGCCTGGCGGTAAAAGTCGGCAAGGAAAAACGGTTTTCGTTGCGGGACGACGAATTCTACCCGAGCCACGAGGCGATTGATTTTTACCATCGCTACAAAGAAGACATCGCCCTGATGGCGGAGATGGGCTTTACGGTGTTCCGCACCTCGATTGCCTGGAGCCGCCTCTACCCGAACGGCGACGAACCGCTGCCGAATCAGGAAGGCATTGCCTTCTACCGCGCGGTGTTCGAGGAGTGCAAAAAGTACAACATCGAGCCGCTGGTGACCCTCTGCCACTTCGACGTGCCGATGCACCTGGTGACGGAGTACGGCTCCTGGCGCAACCGTAAGATGGTCGATTTCTTCGCCCGCTACGCCCGCACCTGCTTCGAAGAGTTTAACGGGCTGGTGAAATACTGGCTGACCTTCAACGAAATCAACATCATGCTGCACAGCCCGTTTTCCGGCGCGGGGCTGGTGTTTGAGGAAGGTGAAAACGAAGACCAGGTGAAATACCAGGCCGCGCACCACGAGCTGGTGGCGAGCGCGCTGGCGACTAAAATCGCTCACGAGGTGAACCCGGAAAATCAGGTCGGCTGCATGCTGGCGGGCGGTAACTTCTATCCCTACTCCTGCAAGCCGGAAGACGTGTGGATGGCGCTGGAGAAAGACCGCGAGAACCTGTTCTTTATCGACGTGCAGGCGCGCGGCAGCTATCCGGCCTACTCTGCCCGCGTATTCCGCGAAAAAGGCGTCGTGATTGTGAAAGACCCGGGCGATGACGAACTGCTGAAAAATACCGTCGACTTTGTCTCGTTCAGCTACTACGCCTCGCGCTGCGCGTCGGCGGACATGAACGCGGGCAACACCAGCGCGGCGAACATCGTGAAGTCCCTGCGCAACCCGCACATTCAGGTGAGCGAGTGGGGCTGGGGTATCGACCCGCTCGGCCTGCGCATCACTATGAACATGATGTACGACCGCTACCAGAAGCCGCTGTTCCTGGTGGAAAACGGTCTGGGAGCGAAAGATGTCATTGATGAAAACGGCGAGATCAACGACGACTACCGCATCAGCTACCTGCGCGAGCACATCCGCGCGATGGGCGACGCGATTGAGGACGGCGTTCCGCTGCTGGGCTACACCACCTGGGGCTGCATCGACCTGGTCTCGGCCTCAACCGGGGAGATGAGCAAGCGCTATGGATTTGTCTACGTCGACCGCGACGACGCCGGGAACGGCACGCTGGAACGGAAACGCAAGAAATCGTTCGGATGGTATAAGAAGGTGATTGCGAGTAACGGGGGGGATCTCGAGTAGCCTGTTGCCCTCACCCCAGCCCTCTCCCACAGGGAGAGGGAGATGGGTTTGGTAGGCCGGGTAAGGCGAAGCCGCCACCCGGCACTGCTCAGAGCGGAGAAAAACCTCCATCCCCAACCCACCCGGCAAGCCGTGAATACACCCCCTCCACCGCCTCTTTCACCGGCGGCGTCATCGGGTAATAAAACCCGACAATATCCGGCTGAATGCCCAAAAACAGCACCTCGCCCACGTCGTCTTTGATCTGATCCACCAGGTAGTTCAGCGGCATATTGTGGGTGGTCATCATAAACATCTCGGCGATGTCGTCCGGGTCAATCAGGCGGATCTCGCCGGGGTTAAGCCCCATATCGGTGGCATCGACGATTAACAGCCTGTCCGGATGCAGTTCACGGATGGCGACCACGTCGTTTTCCGGCGCGCTGCCGCCGTCAATCACCACCCAGTTGCCCGGCGGGTTTGCGGCGCACAGTTCCGCCAGCAGCGGACCCGCGCCGTCGTCGCCCATCATGCTGTTGCCGACACACAGTAAAACGTCAGTCACGTAATCTCCTCACCATCAGGTAGATGGCGCTCTCCTGATGAATATCGTGCAGCATGCCGAGCAGCGTTTTGCTCCACGCCTGCTGCGCCGGGGTTTGTACGCTCAGCGCCGCGTCAAAGGCGTTAGCGAGCATCGCAATGTGGTTGGCGTCGATGACGATCTCGCCATACTTCGGCACGCCCTCCATCTTGCGCCGCGCCGTACTGCCCTCCTCCAGCGTGGCGATCCACGCCAGGTATTCCGGCCACGGGCAGGTTAACGCCGCCTCCAGGCAGTCGATCACCCCGAGGTGGTGCCCAATCGCCAGGCTGTAGTAAACCACCTGCTGCGCCGCATCTGGCGTGGCGTCGTTCTCATCAATAAACTTACGGCTCAGCTGGCTGAACACCACCGTTTCACTCATCGGATACGCGCCTCATCCACGATGTTGTTCAGGTTCGCCACGATCTCATTGAGACGCGGATCGTTTTCCGCCTCCAGCCAGCGCGCCACCTGATGGTCGCCCTGGCTGAGCAGACGCAGATAATCGTCGGCAATCTGGCGTCCGTAGCGGTAGCCCGCCAGCCTGCGTGCCGTGCGGTCGATCTTCACCCGCAGCGGCTGCACCATGTCCGGGTGCAGGATAGTGGCTGGCTGGTTGTCCAGCTCGCCTGGCTCGCGGGCGTGGATCTTCTGCTCCAGCAGGCCGAGCGCCATGGCAAAACCGTACAGCGTGGCGGCGGGCGTCGGCGGGCAGCCCGGAATGTAGACGTCCACCGGCACGATTTTGTCGGTGCCGCCCCAGACGCAGTAAAGATCGTGGAAGATGCCGCCGCTGTTGCCGCAGGCGCCGTAGGAGATGCAGATTTTCGGATCCGGCGCAGACTGCCAGGCGCGCAGCGCAGGCGAGCGCATCGCGCGGGTGACCGCGCCGGTGAACAGCAGGATATCCGCGTGGCGCGGGGACGGCACCACCTTGATGCCGAAGCGCTCGGCGTCAAACAGCGGCGACAGCGTAGCGAAGATCTCAATCTCGCAGCCGTTGCAGCCACCGCAGTCCACGCGATAGACGTAGGCCGAGCGTTTGATTTTTTTCAGCAGCGACGCCTTCATGCTGGCGATGGACTCCTCCACCGTCAGCGGCACCGGAATGCCGTTAGCGTCGCGCGGGCCGAGTAAGTTTTCCATCAGCTGGCCTCTCTCATATGGCGGGTTAAATCGATGCGGTCAGACGGCAGCAGGCATTTCTGACGCTTGCACTCCGGGCAGGTTTCGAAGCTTTCACGGTGATGCTCCGCGCGGACGTCGCCGTTGTGCTTCAGCAGCGCGATGGCGTAGTCGATCTCTTTTTGCACGGCGAACGGACGCTTGCAGACGCGGCAGTTGCACAGCGCAAAGCGCGATTGCTGGAGGAAGTCCTCTTTTTTCCACACCGCCAGCTCGTACTCCTGAGACAGGCGAATGGCGACCGTCGGGCAGACCTCCTCGCAGCGGCCGCAGAAGATGCAGCGCCCGAGGTTAAACTGCCAGGCCAGCTCGCCGGTTTTCAGGTCCGTTTCCACCGTTAAGGCATTCGACGGGCAGGCGTTGACGCAGGCCGCGCAGCCGATGCACTGCTGCGGGTTGTGCTCCGGCTTGCCGCGAAAGTTTTTATCAACCGGGATCGGCTCCAGCGGATAACTGCTGGTCTGCGCGCCGGTTTTGATCACTTTTTTGATAAAGGTAAACATGGCGAATCCTTATTTCAGCGGCGAGTTCTTACGCTCGATGCTGTAGCGCTCAAGCTCTTTGTACGGCACCACCTGGCTTTTCTTCTTGCGCACGTCCACGACGGTCATGCGGTCGGTGCAGGAGTAACACGGGTCGAGGCTGCCGATGATCAGCGGCGCGTCGGAGACCGTGTTGCCGCGAAGCATGTAGCGCAGGGTTGGCCAGTTGGCGTAGGTCGCCGCACGGCAGCGCCAGCGGTAGAGCTTCTGGTTGTCGCCGGTCATGCTCCAGTGGATGTCGTCCCCGCGCGGCGCTTCGGCAAAGCCGAGGGCAAAGCGGTTTGGAATGTAGGTGAAGCCTTCCACCATCAGCGGGCCGCCCGGCAGGTTATCGAGGCCGTAGTCGATCATGTTCAGCGCGGTGAATACCTCGTTGATGCGCACCTTCAGACGGGAGATGACGTCGCAGCCCTGCTCGCTGTGCACGGTCATCGGCAGCAGGCCGTAGCCGACGAACGGGTGATCGGCGCGGGTATCGCGGGCGTGGCCGCTGGCGCGCACCATCGGACCAACGTTACTGAAGTCGCGGGCGATTTCCGGGTCAAGACGACCAATCCCGACGGTGCGCTGCTCAATGTTGGGCGTGCTGAGCAGCATATCCACCAGCTCCTGCACGTCCCGGCGCATCTGCTGCGCCAGCTGGCGGGTCTGGATCATGTCGTCTTTCAGCAGGTCGCGGCGGATCCCGCCGATCAGATTCAGGCCGTAGGTTTTACGCGCCCCGGTAAGGATCTCCGCCATCTTCATCGACGCCTCGCGCACGCGGAAGAACTGCATAAACCCGGAGTCAAAGCCGACGAAATGGCAGGCCAGGCCGAGGTTCAGCAGGTGCGAGTGCAGGCGCTCCACCTCCAGCAGAATGGCGCGGATCATCTGCGCGCGTTCCGGCACCACGATCCCCATGCCGTTTTCCACCGAGGTGGTGTAGGCGGTGCTGTGGGCAAAGCCGCAGATGCCGCACACGCGGTCAGAAAGAAACGTGACTTCGTTGTAGCCCATGCGGGTCTCCGCCAGCTTCTCCATGCCGCGGTGGACGTAGAACAGGCGGTAGTCGGCGTCAATAATGTTCTCGCCGTCGACGAACAGGCGGAAGTGGCCCGGTTCGTCAGAGGTAACGTGCAGCGGGCCAATCGGCACCACGTTATTCTTCTTGCTGCCCAGCTCGTTGATGAACTCGTAGGTTTCGCTGTCGGTGGTTGGGGCCGGGCGCTGGCGGTAGTCCATGCTGTCCTTGCGCAGCGGATAGAGTTCATCCGGCCAGTCGTCCGGCAGCACCAGGCGACGCTCGTCAGGCAGGCCAACCGGCACCAGGCCGTACATGTCGCGCACTTCGCGCTCGCCCCAGACGGCGGCAGGCACGCGCGGCGTGACGGACGGGTATTCCGGTTTATTCGGGTCGACCTCGACGCGCACGGTGATCCAGCACTTCTCGCCCTGCTCCATCGACATCACGTAGTACACCGCGTAACTGCCGCACAGCTGGCGCTCGTCGTTACCGAACAACACCGACAGCCAGCCGCCCTGCTGGTAGTAGAGAAACTCCACCACTTCCGGCAGATAGTTCACCTTAATGGTGACGGTGATCTGGTCTTTGGTTTGCCAGGACTCCTCCAGCACCACGCCCGGGAAAGCCTGATGCAACGCGGCGAGATACTGCTGACCTTTCTTTTCTTCAGACATAAACACTCTCTTTAATCACGCCACCAGCAAGGAGACGAACGCTAAAAATGCAAAACCAAAACCAGCCCAGGTAATGCGTGATGTTTCGACAAAACGCAGGCGCGCCATGCTGTTTTCAAACAGGGCAATGACCAGCACGCCGATAAGCAGCTTGAGCACAGCCACCACCACGGCCAGCAGCAGGCCGCCCGCAGAGAAGTGCGTCATCTGCCCCCACGGGAAGAAAACGCCGACGAACATCTGCAACACCACCAGCTGCTTGAGACTGATGCCCCACTTCAGCACCGCAAAGCCGTAGCCGCTGTACTCGGTGAGCGGCCCCTCCTGTAATTCCTGCTCCGCTTCCGCGAGATCGAACGGCAGCTTGCCCATCTCGATAAACGTGGCGAACGCGCAGGCGCAGAGCGCCAGCACCAGCGGGAGCGAACGTGAAACCGGCCAGTGGTAAACGGTGTCGGTGATGAAACTGATGTGGGTCGAGCCTGCAACCTGCGCGGCGACCCACAGCCCCAGCAGCAGAATTGGCTCAACCAGCACGCCGAGCATCGCCTCGCGGCTGGCACCGATACCCGTAAACGGGCTGCCGGTGTCCAGGCCCGCAATCGCAAAGAAGAAACGCGCGATGGCGAAGAGGTAGATCAGCGTAATCAGATCGCCCAGCACCGGCAGCGGCGACGCCACCGTCACCACCGGCAGCGCGGTGGCGATGGTCAGCATCACGCCCACCATCACAAACGGCGTCAGGCGGAACACCCAGCCCGCGGCATCCGGCGCGACGCTCTGACGGGAGAGCAGTTTGAAGAGATCGCGGTACTCCTGGAGCACGCCAGGTCCGCGACGGTTGTGCAGCCGGGCGCGCGCCACGCGCGTGATGCCCGACAGCAGCGGCGCGGCGGCGAACAGCACCAGCGCCTGAAGAATTGCCAGTAACAGACTCATGTCAGGCTCCTCGTGAAATGACAATCACCACCAGCACCGCCAGCTCGATCAGCGCCAGGCGGCGGAACAGTACGGGCACGGCGGCCCCCTGCCAGCCCGGCACCCAGCCCACCGGGTTCAGCCAGTGGCGCAGCTTCAGCACGGCGGCAAAGTTCTCTTTCACCGGCATGGCGAAACCGTGGGCGGTGATAACCATCGACTGCTCGTGTTCGTAGCCGCAGGCCCACGCCGCGCCGCGCGAGCGGGAGGCGAGACGGTCGCGTCTGAAGAACAGCATCAGCACGAACGGCAGGAGCGGCGCGGCAATCAGCAGCAGCGCCATCATCGGCTGGGAAACGACGCTATGCGCCGTGACCAGCGGCAGCGGAATGGCGTGGCCCAGCTGCGGCAGCAGCCACGGCGCGGCAACCCCGCCCGCGATGCAGCACAGCGCCAGCGCGACCACGCTGGTGGTCATCAGTACCGGGGCGCAGCAGGCGTTTTCCGCTTCTCGGGTGCGCGGCGCGCCCAGGAAGGTGACACCGTAAACTTTAGCCATACACATCACCGCCAGCGCGCCGGTGATCGCCAGGCCCACCGCCAGCAGCGGGCCGAGTAAACGCCCGATAAACGCCTCGCTCTGGCCGAGGGCGAAGAAGGATTGATAAATCACCCACTCGCCGGCAAAGCCGTTCAGCGGCGGCAGCGCAGCCATCGCCATCAGCCCGACCAGCATCGCCAGCGAAATGACGGGCATTTTTTTGCCAATCCCGCCGAGCTTCTCAATATCGCGGTGCCCGGTGCGGAACCAGACGCTGCCCGCGCCGAGGAACAGGGTGCTTTTAAACAAGCTGTGGTTGATAAGGTGATACAGACCGCCAATAAACCCGGCGGCAATCAGCGCCGGCTGGTTGAGCGCCAGCCCGGTGACGCCTGCGCCCATGCCGAGCAGGATAATCCCGATGTTCTCCAGGGTGTGGTACGCCAGCAGACGCTGGATGTTGTGCTCCATCAGCGCGTAGAGGCCACCGACGAACGCGGTGATCATCCCCGCAATCAGCAACGCCACGCCCCACCACAGCGGCGGCTGATCGCCCGTCAGGGTTATCGTCAGGATGCCGAACAGACCGACCTTCATCACCACGGTGGAGAACAGCGCAGCGGCCGGGGCTGAGGCATTGGCATGCGCCTGCGGCACCCAGCCGTGCAGCGGGATTATCCCGGCCAGCAGGCCAAAACCGACTACGCTCAACAGCCAGACGTCGTTGCCCAGCGGCTGGCCGTTAAGCGCGGCGAAATCCAGCGTGCCGAAACGCTGCCACACCAGCCAGCAGGCCAGCGCCAGCAGCAGCGTGCCGAGACGTCCGAGCGCAAACCACAGCTTGCCGGAGGCGCTGCATCCGGTCAGGAACACGCCGCACAGGGCCATGATTTCAGCCATCACCACCAGCGCGCCGAGGTTGCTGGCGACAACGGTACAGACCGCGGCGGCCATCAACAGGTTAACCAGCAGGCCGTTGGCTTTGGTGTGCTGATGGCGGTGCCAATCGATATTAAACAGGCTGATAAACAGCCCGCACAGGCCAAAGGTTATCAGCCAGATGGCGTTCAGCGGCGTAAGCTCAACGGCGTGGTGAATCAGCGGGATGAGGGTGTCGACGGATTGCCCGTCGATCAGGACAACCCCGCCCGCCGCCAGCGTCATCAGGCTGCCGACCGCCCCGCCGATACCGGCGATCACGCCGCTCAGCGTTTTATGGAAGGCGAGGAGCAGCGCCAGGACAGCGGCGGCGGCAAACCAGGCCACGCCGCTGGTCATCATAACTATCGCGTTCATTTCGCCCCCTCGTTAAGCGCCCGCAGCAGCGAAAGATCGCCGACGTCGGTATTGATGGTCAGCTCACGCTTGCGTTTGCTGGTGCGAGCGATGTCGCGGATGTTGACCAGGACCAGCGCCCGGGTCGGGCAGGTCCGCACGCAGGCCGGACCCTGCTCATCGAAGCTGCACAGGTCGCACTTCACCGCAACGGCGCGAATGCCCGGCACCCAGTCCAGCAGCGTGCTCACACGTGCCGGAGCCGGTGGCGCAGGCGGCGCTTTCGGGGTATTGGCATTCGCCGGAATATGCAGCGGACGGCTGCCGGAAAACTCAATGGCGCCGAACGGACAGGCGATGCCGCACAGCTTGCAGCTCACGCACAGGCTTTCGTTCAGCTGTACCGCGCCGTCAACGCGGGTGATGGCATTGACAGGACAAACGCCCGCGCACGGGGCGTCTTCACAGTGGTGACAGAGCTGCGGGGCAGACTCTTTCTCATTACGCATGACGCGCAGGCGCGGCATGGACTGTAGCCCGTGCAGGCGGTGCGTTTCCGAGCACGCCGCCTCACAGGTCCGACAGCCAATACAGACCGTCGAGTCAGCAATTACAAAACGGTTCACCGGGTCATCCTCTGGTGATGGTCATTTTTGACGAAAAAAAACTGTCTTATCGACACTTCTCGACACTCGCTTTTCAGGCCATGTTCGCGGAGGATTTTCCGTCGATCAGCTGTTTCAGGTTGATCGGCTGATCGTGCTCAACGGCGGCGTAGAGGCCGTTATAAACCGGCGCTATTTTCTCCAGATAGTGCTCCAGCACCTGCTGGCGATCGCGGTTGCTGACGTGACCGTCCACCATGCCGTCGGCCATCAGTTGAGCTTTCGCAATACACTGTTTTTCACCCTCTTTTGTCTCAACGTAATACTCAATGGTGTGGCTGTTGAAGCTCTCCGCCAGGGTGACAAAAATCGTGAAGTGACCAAACAACACAAAGCGCATGTCCCCCTGCGCCGCGCAGCTCATGGCATGGTGCAGACGGGCTTTTGACAGGGTGATCCCCTGAATCAGAGAGTTGCAGTAGAGGTGCCACTGATCCTGAAGCTGCTGATGACGTTGCGCGATGTAATCCGCTTTTTCGCTAATTTCCCAAATAGTCATAAAAGGTATCCGGTTAATGGAGTTAGCGGCTGTTAAGCAGTTTTCGTGCCAGTTTTTAATCTGTTGATTTAAATATCTTTTAACAAGATACGTACTGTCACCGCCGCGGTGTCGACGTGTCATTTCGACAGCGTTGACATCGTCACGCCGTAACGCAAATCAAGCTGGCACTGTTATTGCATTGAAGGGGCAATTCATTAAGGAGGCGTCATGCACGAAATCACCCTCTGCCAGCGGGCACTGGAACTTATCGAACAGCAGGCTGTGCAGAACCATGCGAAGCGCGTGACCGGCGTCTGGCTGAAGGTCGGGGCGTTTTCCTGCGTCGAGACCAGCGCCCTCACCTTCTGTTTTGAGCTGGTGTGCCGCGGCACGCTGGCGGAAGGTTGCGCACTGCATATCGAGGAGCAGCAGGCGGAGTGCTGGTGCGAACAGTGTCAGGAGTACGTCACGCTGCTGTCATCGAAGGTACAGCGCTGTCCGCAGTGCCAGAGCAGCGGGCTGCGCATCGTGGCGGATGACGGTATGCAGATCCAACGCCTCGAAATCGAGAAGGAGTAAAGTATGTGTAGTACCTGCGGTTGCGCTGAAGGCAACCTGTATATCGAAGGGGATGAACACCGCCCCCACTCCGCGTTTCGCTCCGCGCCCTTTTCCCCTGCCCCGCGTCCCGCGGCGGCACTGACCGGCATCACCTTCGCGCCGCAGCGTTCCGACGCGGGTGACCTGCATTACGGCCGCGGCGAAGCGGGCACCCACGCGCCGGGCATCAGCCAGCGCCAGATGCTGGAGGTGGAGATTAACGTGCTGGATAAAAACAACCAGCTCGCCGTCCGCAATCGCACCCGCTTTGCCGCGCGCGAACAGCTGGTGCTGAACCTGGTCTCCAGCCCCGGCTCCGGTAAAACCACGCTGCTGACCGAAACCCTCAAACGGCTGAATAAACGTGTCTCCTGCGCCGTTATCGAAGGTGACCAGCAAACGGTAAACGACGCCGCGCGCATCCGCGAAACCGGTACGCCTGCGATTCAGGTCAACACCGGGAAAGGGTGCCATCTGGACGCGCAGATGATTGCCGACGCCGCCCCGCGCCTGCCGTTGGCGAACAACGGCATCCTGTTCATTGAAAACGTTGGCAACCTGGTCTGCCCGGCAAGCTTCGACCTCGGCGAGCGGCATAAAGTGGCGGTACTCTCCGTGACCGAAGGGGAAGACAAGCCGCTGAAATATCCGCATATGTTTGCCGCCGCCTCCCTCATGCTGCTGAACAAAGTCGACCTGCTGCCGTACCTGAATTTCGACATGGATAAGTGCCTGGCTTACGCCCGGGAAGTGAACCCGGACATTGAGATCCTGCTGGTTTCCGCCACGCGCGGCGACGGGATGGACGCCTGGCTGAACTGGCTGGAGAACGAACGATGTGCATAGGCGTCCCCGGGCAAATTCATTCCATCGACGGCAATCAGGCCAAAGTGGAGGTATGCGGCATCCTGCGCGATGTCGACCTGACGCTGGTAGGCAGCCACGATGAGACCGGCGCATCGCGTCTCGGCCAGTGGGTGCTGGTCCACGTGGGTTTTGCCATGAGCGTGATTAATGAGGAAGAAGCCCGCGACACGCTGGACGCGCTACAGAATATGTTTGACGTCGAGCCGGACGTGGGCGCCTTGCTATATGGGGAGGAACGATAATACATGCGTTACGTTGATGAATATCGCGCGCCTGAGCAGGTGTTGCAGCTTATCGATCGCCTGAATTCCCGCGCGTCGCTGCTGGACTACACGAAAGAAAAACCGCTGCGGATCATGGAGGTGTGCGGCGGACACACCCACGCCATCTTTAAATTTGGCCTCGACCAGCTGCTGCCGGAAAACATCGAATTTATCCACGGCCCCGGCTGCCCGGTGTGCGTGCTGCCGATGGGGCGCATCGACAGCTGTCTCGACATCGCCAGCCGCCCCGGTGTGATTTTTTGTACCTTTGGCGACGCCATGCGTGTACCGGGAAAAAATGGCTCGCTGCTCCAGGCGAAGGCGCGCGGCGCGGACGTGCGGATCGTCTACTCACCGATGGATGCCCTGACGCTGGCGATGGCTAATCCTGAGCGTAAGGTCGTCTTTTTCGGGCTGGGTTTTGAAACCACCATGCCCGCCACCGCCATTACCCTCCAGCAGGCGAAAGCCCGCAACGTCACTAACTTTTACTTTTTCTGCCAGCACATCACGCTTATTCCCACGCTGCGCAGCCTGCTGGAAGCGCCGGATAACGGTATCGACGCGTTTCTGGCGCCGGGCCACGTCAGCATGGTGATCGGCACAGAAGCCTACGGTTTTATCGCTGAACAGTACAATCGTCCGTTAGTGGTGGCTGGTTTCGAGCCACTTGATCTACTGCAAGGCGTGACCATGCTAGTTGAGCAGAAAATAGCGGCCCTGAGCGCGGTGGAAAATCAGTATCGCCGCGTGGTGCCCGATGCAGGTAACAGACGGGCACAGCAGGCCATAGCCGACGTGTTTAGCGTCGAAGGCGACAGCGAGTGGCGCGGACTGGGGCTGATTGCCGAATCCGGCGTACACCTGACGCCCGCGTATCGCGCCTTCGACGCCGAAGCGCATTTCCGACCGCAGCCGCAGCAGGTGTGCGACGATCCCCGCGCCCGCTGTGGCGACGTACTCACCGGAAAATGCAAACCTCATCACTGCCCGTTATTTGGCAACGCCTGTAACCCGCAAACCGCGTTTGGCGCGCTGATGGTCTCTTCAGAAGGGGCATGCGCCGCGTGGTATCACTATCGCAACCAGGAGTGTGAAGCATGAACACGGTGGAAATGGCGCACGGAAGCGGTGGACAGGCGATGCAGCAGCTGATTAACCGGCTGTTTATGGACGCCTTTGACAACCCCTGGCTCGCCGAGCAGGAAGATCAGGCGCGCATTGCGCTCTCAACCCTCACCGCACACGGTGACAGGCTGGCGTTCTCTACCGACAGCTACGTGATTGACCCGCTGTTCTTCCCGGGCGGCGATATCGGCAAGCTCGCCGTCTGCGGCACGGCAAACGACGTCGCCGTCAGCGGCGCGATCCCCCGCTACCTCTCCTGCGGGTTTATCCTCGAAGAAGGGTTACCGATGGAAACGCTCACGGCGGTGGTCAACAGCATGGCGCACACCGCCCGCGAGGCGGGGATCGCCATCGTCACCGGGGATACCAAGGTGGTGCAGCGCGGCGCGGCGGATAAGCTTTTTATCAACACCGCCGGGATGGGGGCGATCCCCGCCGATATTCACTGGGGCGCTCAACAGCTTTGCGCAGGCGACGTGCTGATTGTCAGCGGCACGCTGGGCTGCCACGGGGCAACCATCCTGAACCTGCGCGAAGGCCTGGGGCTGGACGGGGAACTGCGCAGTGACTGCGCGGTACTCACGCCGCTGATCCAGACGCTGCGCGACATGCCGGGCGTAAAAGCCTTGCGCGACGCCACGCGAGGCGGCGTGAATGCCGTGGTGCACGAATTTGCCGCAAGCAGCGGCTGCGGAATTGAGCTGACCGAGCGCGGCCTGCCTGTCAAAGGCGCCGTGCGCGGGCTATGCGAGCTATTAGGGCTAGACCCGCTTAACTTTGCCAACGAAGGCAAGCTGGTGATCGGCGTGGAACGCACGGCGGCGGAAGCCGTACTTGCACAGCTGCGCGCGCATCCATTAGGGAAAGACGCGGCCATCATCGGCGACGTGGTTGAGCGCAAAGGGGTGCGCCTGACCGGGCTTTACGGCGTGAAGCGTACGCTGGATCTGCCGCACGCTGAACCGTTACCCCGAATTTGCTAGACCGCGCCAAAAGCGGTCAGCGCTGAATTTCTCTTTTTGCCAGTTTCTATTGGAAAGCAACAATGCCGTATACACCGATGAGCGATCTTGGACAGCAGGGCCTGTTTGACATCACGCGCACACTTTTACAACAGCCCGACCTCGGCGCACTGAGCGATGCCCTGACGCGGCTGGTCAGGCAATCTGCGCTGGCGGACAGCGCCGCCATTGTGCTCTGGCATAGCGCAACCCACCGCGCGAGCTATTTCTCAACGCGTGATAACGGCAAAATCTTCGAATATGAAGATGAAACGTTTCTTGCCCACGGCCCGGTGCGGCGTATTCTCTCCCGCCCGGAAGCGCTGCACTGCAATTTTGACCAGTTTCGCCAGGCCTGGCCGAAGCTGGCAGAGAGCAACCTTTACCACCCTTTCGGCCACTACAGCATGCTGCCGCTGGCGGTGGAAGGGCAAATTTTTGGCGGCTGCGAGTTTATCCGCGATACCGACCAGCCCTGGAGCGAGGCGGAGTACGAACGCCTGCACACCTTTACCCAGATTGTGGCCGTTGTCGCGGAGCAGATCCAAAGCCGCGTCACCAATAACGTGGACTACGACCTGCTGAGCCGCGAGCGCGATAACTTCCGCATTCTGGTTGCCATCACCAACGCCGTGCTCTCCCGCCTGGACATGGATGAGCTGGTCAGCGAAGTATCAAAAGAGATCCATCACTATTTTAAAATCGATGCCATCAGCATTGCGCTACGCGGCAACCGGAAAGGCAAGCTGAACATCTACTCCACCCACTACCTTGATGAAGCTAACCCGGCGCACGAGCAGAGCGAAGTGGACGAAGCGGGAACGCTGTCCGAGCGGGTATTTAAAAGCAAAGAGATCCTGCTGCTCAATCTCAATGAACAGGATCCGGTAGCCCCCTACGAGCGGATGCTCTTCAACACCTGGGGCAACAAGATCCAGACCCTGTGCCTGCTGCCGCTGATGTCCGGCAACACCATGCTCGGCGTGCTCAAACTGGCGCAGTGCGATGAAGCCGTATTTACCACCGCCAACCTGAAGCTGCTGCGCCAGATCGCCGAGCGCATCTCCATCGCGCTGGATAACGCCCTCGCCTATCAGGAGATCCACCGCCTGAAGGAGCGGCTGGTGGACGAAAACCTGGCGCTGACCGAGCAGCTCAACAACGTGGACAGCGAGTTTGGCGAAATCATCGGGCGCAGCGATGCCATGTACAGCGTGCTCAAGCAGGTGGAGATGGTGGCGCAAAGCGACAGCACGGTGCTGATCCTCGGTGAAACCGGTACCGGGAAAGAGCTGATTGCCCGGGCGATCCACAACCTGAGCAACCGCAACAGCCGCCGGATGGTGAAGATGAACTGCGCGGCGATGCCTGCTGGCTTACTGGAAAGCGACCTGTTCGGCCACGAGCGCGGTGCCTTTACCGGCGCCAGCAGCCAGCGGCTGGGCCGTTTTGAGCTGGCGGATAAAAGCTCTTTGTTCCTCGACGAAGTGGGCGATATGCCGCTGGAGCTCCAGCCCAAGCTGCTGCGCGTGCTGCAGGAGCAGGAGTTTGAGCGCCTCGGCAGCAACAAGCTGATCCAGACCGACGTGCGTCTGATTGCCGCCACCAACCGCGATCTGAAAAAAATGGTCGCAGACCGTGAGTTCAGAAGCGATCTCTACTATCGCCTGAACGTGTTCCCGATCTGCCTGCCGCCGCTGCGCGAGCGCCCGGAAGATATTCCGCTGCTGGTGAAAGCCTTTACCGCGAAGATTGCCCGCCGGATGGGGCGAAATATCGACAGTATTCCTGCCGAAACGCTACGCACACTCTCGGCGATGGAGTGGCCGGGGAACGTGCGCGAGCTGGAAAACGTCATCGAGCGCGCGGTGCTGCTGACGCGCGGGAACGTGCTTCAGCTGTCCCTGCCGGAGGTTTCTCTTGCGGAAACGACCGTGGCCGCAACCGAGGTTGCGAAGGATGGAGAGGATGAATATCAGCTCATTTTGCGCGTACTCAGGGAGACCAACGGCGTGGTGGCCGGGCCGAAAGGCGCGGCGCAACGGCTGGGGCTGAAGCGTACCACCCTGCTCTCGCGCATGAAGCGTCTGGGAATCGATAAAGAGAGCCTGAATTAACCCGTCATTCCGGCGCCGTATATGGCGCCGCCTTTCATCACTCTGCGTAATTGTCTCACATTGACACAATATATTTTCCTCTGTATAAAATTCCGCCTTAATAATGCGTTTCATTTGCATCAAAATAATTTTAATGAAGGTAGCGTTTAATGAAAAAGGTTCTCTGCGCGTTAGGCCTGGCGGTTGCATCAATGAGTACAGCTCTGGCTACCACGTACCCGCTCACGATAGAAAACTGCGGGTATAAAGAAACCTTCACCAAAGCGCCGGAACGCGTTGTGGCCCTGGGGCAGAATACCGTCGAGATCCTGCTTCTGCTGGGTCTGGAAGATAAGGTGAAAGCCAGCGCGTTCTGGCCGACCAAAGTATTGCCGCAGCTGGCTGAGCAGAATGCAAAAATCAAAACCCTGACCGTCGAAATTCCGACACTTGAATCCATTCTTGCGCAAAACCCTGATTTTGTTCCTGCACAGCTGCCGCTGCTGCTCGGACCGGAAAGTAAGGTCGCAAAACGCGAAGACCTGGCCACCGTTGGGGTAAACAGCTATTTATCTCCGGGCATGTGCGCCACCAAAAAAGCCGCAGGGGACATGTACGGCAGCCGCCAGACGCTGTGGGACATGACCTACCTTTATCAAGAGATTGAGGATTTCGCCAAGATTTTCAACGTGGAAGCGCGCGGTCAGGCCGTTATCGCCGACTTCAAAAAACGTGAAGCCGACCTGCGCCAGGAGTTTGGCAAAAACAACAAAGACCTCTCCTTTGTTTTCTGGTTCTCAAGCTCCTCACCTTCGGCTGATGCCTATGTCGGCGGCAAAAACAGCGCCTCTGGCTTTATTGCTAACGTGCTGGGCGGCCATAACGCCATTACCTCTGAGACCGAATGGCCGACCGTAGGCTGGGAAAGTATTATTGCCGCTAATCCGGACGTGATTGTGGTCTCCAGCCTGGATCGTAACCGCTGGGCGCTGGACAACGCCGAAGAAAAAATCAAATTCCTGAAAAGCGATCCAGCCGTCAGCCAGATGGAGGCGGTGAAGAAGGGTCATATTGTGGTGATGGACGGCCAGGCCATGAACCCGACGATTCGCACGCTTTACGGTGCTGAGCAGGTCGGCGAACAGCTCAGAAAACTGGGACTGGACTGATGACCACCGCCGTACTTCAGATGCGGCAGGGGGTGCTCCTGACCACGTCATGCCTGCTCGCCTTCGTGCTGTTGTTTCTAGTGATCGCCCTTGGCGTCAGCATCGGTGAGTTGTCTATCCCGCTCAATAACGTGTTCTACGCCATCAGCAATAAGCTGGGGCTGACTGACGTTCCGCTCAACCGCATCTACGAGAGCGTCATCTGGGACTTTCGCCTCAGCCGCGCGCTGGTGGCGGCCTGTTGCGGAGCCGGGTTGGCCATCTGCGGGGCCGTATTGCAGAGCCTTTTGAAGAATGCGCTGGCGGAACCTTACGTGCTCGGCGTGTCGGCGGGAGCGTCAACCGGGGCGGTGTCAGTCGTCGTATTGGGTCTCGGCACCGGCGCAGTGTCGCTTTCTGCGGGCGCGTTTGCCGGAGCCTTCGCCGCCTTTGCCTTCGTCGCCTTCCTGACCAACGGCGCGCGCGGCGGCAATGAACGCACGATCCTGGCGGGCGTAGCGGCCTCTCAGCTGTTTAACGCCATTACCGCCTATACCATCAGCACCTCTGCCAGCGCGCAACAGGCGCGCGACGTGATGTTCTGGCTGCTGGGCAGCTTTAGCGGCGTACGCTGGCCGGAATTCCAGCTGGCGCTGGTAGTGGTACTGGCGGGGCTGGCCGTCTGTCTTTATTATTCCCGTGCGCTGGACGCCTTTACGTTCGGTGATGATGCCGCCGCCTCGTTGGGCATTGCCGTGCCCTGGGTGCGCCTGGCCTTGTTTACCACCACCGCCCTGATCACCGCGACCATCGTCAGCATGGCGGGCTCTATTGGTTTTGTCGGGCTGGTCGTGCCGCACGTTATGCGTTTCCTGTTCGGGCCGCTGCACCGCACGCTGCTGATAGCCAGCGCGCTGGCGGGGGCGATCCTGATGGTGCTGGCCGACATCGCCTCGCGGATGCTGATTGCTCCGCAAAGCCTGCCGGTTGGCGTCGTTACCGCGCTGGTTGGCGTACCGTTCTTCGCCGTTATTATCTACCGCTCAAGGAATAAGTAATGAGCATCTGCGCCGAGAAAATCACCTGGAAGGTAGGTAAAAAGATCATTGTGAATAATGTTTCGCTGACGGTTTCCCGGGGCGAAACGGTGGGCCTGCTTGGCCCTAACGGCTGCGGTAAATCCTCGCTGTTGCGCATACTGGCAGGTCTGCGCCGCCCGGATGCCGGGTGCGTGACGCTGGACGGACAGGACATTGCCCGCATTGCCAAAAAGCAGCTGGCGCGGCGCGTGGCGTTTGTTGAACAGCACGGAATGACCGACGCCAATATGCGCGTGCGTGACGTCGTCAAACTGGGGCGAATTCCGCACCATTCTCCCTTCTCAAACTGGAGCGCGCAGGATGACGAAACCGTCACCGCCGCCCTGCAACGCGTGGATATGCTGGATCGCAGCGAACAGGGCTGGCTGAGCTTATCCGGCGGCGAGCGTCAGCGGGTACATATCGCCCGCGCGCTGGCGCAAACGCCCACCGAGATCCTGCTGGATGAACCGACCAACCATCTGGACATTCATCATCAGATGCAGCTCATGCAGCTTATCAGTGAGCTGCCGGTAACCAGCATCGTCGCCATTCACGATCTTAACCACGCATCCATGTTCTGCGATTCGCTGATTGTGATGCAGCAAGGGCAGATTGTGGCGACCGGAACGCCGCAGGAAATCTTATCCGAGGAACTACTCTGGGACGTCTTCAGGGTGAAAACCAGAATCGAGATCTCGCCGTACCACGGCAAAAAACACATCCATTTTATCGTGTAGGGGTGAGTTAAAACGATGCCTCTTCGCACTGCCAACACCCTCTGGCCGCCCGTTCTGCTGGGCAGCCAGTTTGTGTTTAATATCGGCTTTTACGCGGTCGTCCCCTTCCTGGCGATCTTCTTACGTGACGATATGCTGCTCTCCGGCGGGCTGATTGGGCTGGTGCTGGGGCTGCGCACCTTCTCCCAGCAGGGGATGTTTATTGTCGGCGGCGCGCTTTCAGATCGGTTTGGCGCGAAGAGCGTGATCCTCAGCGGCTGCATTGTTCGTGTGGCGGGTTATTTGCTGCTGGCCTTTGGGCAATCCCTGTGGCCCGTCATTCTGGGGGCCTGTCTGACGGGCGTCGGCGGCGCGCTGTTCTCACCGTCGATAGAAGCCCTGCTGGCCAAAGCGGGAACGCAAAGCGAGGCGAAGGGTAAACGGAGCCGCGCGGAGTGGTTTGCGCTGTTTGCGGTGTGCGGTGAACTTGGCGCCGTTCTTGGCCCGGTGATGGGGGCCCTGCTGACGGAGCTGGGCTTTCGTCAGGTTGCGCTCGCAGGCGCAGGGATATTTATCGTTGCGCTGGTGGTGCTCTTTTTCTGCCTGCCTGCGGCACATCACAGCACGAAGCCGCTGAAAATTCTGCCCTGGTGGACGACGTTCCGTCAGCCGCGTTTCGTCGCCTTTATCATTGCCTACAGTTCATGGCTGTTAAGCTATAACCAGCTCTATCTGGCGCTGCCGGTGGAGATCCAGCGCGCCGGGGGGAACGAAAAAGACCTGGGACCGCTGTTTATGCTGGCATCGGTGCTGATCATTGTTCTGCAATTGCCCCTCGCCCGCTTCGCCCGAAAGGTTGGCGCGGTAAGGATTTTACCGGTGGGCTTTTTGCTGCTCTCCGCCGCGTTTGCCAGCGTGGCGCTTTTTGCCGCGACGGAGCCGCCGGAAGGCTGGCTGCGCCTGCTGCCCTCTGCAAGCTTTGTCACCCTTTTAACGCTTGGACAGATGCTGCTGGTGCCGTCGGCAAAAGATTTGATCCCACATTTTGCCGAGGAGTCGACGCTTGGGGCGCACTATGGCGCGCTCTCAACCGCCGGCGGCATCGCGGTGCTGGTGGGGAATTTAGGTTTAGGCAGCCTGCTGGACAAGGCGCTGGTGCCCTCGACGGAGGCCATTTACCCGTGGCTGCTGCTGGCGGTGTTTCCACTGTGCAGCGCGGTCGCGCTGAGCGTGATTTGCCGCCCGCTGCGGCGCTGAAGCGCCTATTTTTTAGGTCGATACTTTTCAGGCAGTTCCGGAACCGGACGGCGATCGTCAATAAGGTGGCGAAGAGTCAGAATCGGATGACGCCATAGCATTCGTGGCCCCGCCCAGCGCATCACCTGCTTCATCTCCTCACGTCTGGCGGGCTGATAGCAGTGCACCGGGCACTGTTTGCAGGCGGGTTTTTCCTCACCAAAGATGCATTTATCCAGGCGCTTATCCGCGTAGGCATTCAGCGCCTGATAATGGCCCTCATCCTTTACCGCCTGCGGACAGTTTTTTTCATACAGGGCGATCATTTTCGCGATCGTCTCTTTTTCGCGCGCAATGCGTTTCCCCGCCATTTTCATCCCCCCTCAATAACACGCATTCAGAATACCATTTTAAAAAAGGGATTTCAGTCGTTGCATTCTGTTTTCTGAAGGCGCCTTCCAGTCTTCGCTCTTTCCTGACGCGTTTTTACTGTTATTTTATACAGGCAGTCTGAACACACGTTGCCAACAGTTACCGGAGGATCTATGCAAGGAATGGCTATCACCAAACCGTATCGTCACTTAAAAGTGGGTTATTTCAGAAAGCGTCATGAAGATCGTAAAACCAAGATCCCAACGCGTTACAGCGTACACGCAGCCCTGAATCTGAAAGGGGACTGGCTCGAAAAAGCAGGCTTTTTAACCCATTCGCAGGTTCGGGTGGAGGTCGGGCCGGGTAAAATAATTATCGAACTCATTAAAGAGCCGGATGATGGACATCCCGGCCATGTCGTTCAGCGAGAGCAGTAAAAAATAGGGCGTTTTCCGACAGAAAACATAAACCCACGGGGCCCCTGCTGCGTAATGGAATAATTCAGGTTTTTCTTCGGATACAGAAAGAAGTCAGGGAGAATTTCATTCATAATCTCATTTGGTGCGGTTTGCTGACCATTAATGTCATGTATATTTACCGATGTAAAATGGAATGAGTCTTTATTTTCTGTCCATACATAGGAGACATCTCTGCGGATAACGCCAGCAAGTTTATCATTTTTATAATAGGCTCCGCTTAGCGCAATGACGCCAGTCTGCTTCTTCATCGTGTACATGAAGTCCATCGTCAGGTTAGCGCGAATATCCTCATGATAGACGACGATTGACGCTGAACAGGCCTCCGTATTTTCACTGTTTTGCTGGTGTAGACGGTATAGCCATGCGGCCAGTGCGCCAGCGAGGAAGAATACCAGAAACAACAGAACGGTTGCCTTTTTGGTCATCAGAGATGTCCTCTAAAATAGAGCGAAATACATCCAGCATTTGCTTTTATTTCAAAGGGTTCTCTGCAAGCAAGAACGGAAAGCGCCGGAGCATGGCTGGATGAGGAAAAATAGACCCACGGATATTTTTTACAATCAAGCCCCGTGTCTAAAATGATTTTTATAAATCGCCTGAAGTTGCCGACGCCACGAATATCATCGTTTTGCGAGGAAAAATGACAGCCGTTCTGTGTAAGAGTAATTGGATAATCCCTGAAAAAATCTTTTTCCGGGTTATCATGTAAAAGGTATTGAAACGCAAAGAAACCGGCACAAAACGCGATTATCATTAAAGCTGTCGGGAAAATATACTGGCGTAATTGACGCTGTTTTTTCCTCCCACCCGGCATTACGGGAATATTTTCGACAGGTTTATCCTTTGTTTCAACCGGAGAGGTTTCCACTCCCGTCGCTGTCGCTTTTTTTCCGTCATCAACACAGTCCGTGTCAACGCGGGTTACCCTGACATTTTTCTCTATCTGGAATCCTTTTCTCGGCACCGTCGCCACCAGCGTATCGTCCGTCTCTCCTGTGGTCCGGAGCCCGCGTCGAATTATAGAGATATTCTGATAAAGCGTATTTGCCGGAACCAGCATGCCGTCCTCGCCCCAGACTTTATCAAAGAAGTATTTCTGCGTAACGACTTCTGGAAATGATTCTAAAAGAAGGTTCAGACAACGGCTGGCAGGGGTTGTCAGAATTACATTTAAGTCAGGACGGGTCAACGAAATCAGCAAATTCCTCTCTGGACAAAATTTAATTTTATCGTTAATTATCCAGAACATATGCCGCTCGCTTACGATAAACAGAATAGTTAACTGCCGGGGTGAAGTGTAATTATACTCTGCGGTCAACCCTTGTCAAAGCAGGCGGTTATCACTTTTTCCTTCCGCATTTACCTGTTCCGACAGAACATTAATGCCGCGGATAAGGACCAGATTTACAGTCAATCGCAATATTTAATAGTCGGGCCTCTTTTTAAAGTATATTCACCCGCGGGATGAACGTAATAACGAGTAACGGACGCTAAATGCGATGTATGCGTGGATTAACGCTGTACAGCGCGACAGCACCTTGAGTGCCGGATTAGCTACAAGGATGGAATGAGGTACGCATTTTACAGAAAGAGCCCTTTCCTGCTGTTTTCCTGCCATACAGACTTCGTTATCATGGTCGCCATACATCGATGAATGAAACGCAGGATTCATGAGTTCCAATGAGCGGATATGTAACCAGACAACAAAAAAATACAACTCATTGAAATTTAAGAACATGGACACCAGGATTTTATGAGCACACTTGAGAATTTTGACGCCCACACGCCAATGATGCAGCAGTACCTGAAGCTGAAAGCGCAGCATCCGGAAATCCTGCTCTTTTACCGTATGGGCGATTTTTATGAGCTTTTTTATGATGATGCGAAACGTGCGT
>ERZ773156.262-NODE-262-length-72689-cov-10.259_pt1 | contig 72689 bp, 80 predicted proteins | sample MGYA00511895_ERZ773156 | MGnify/ENA primary metagenome ERZ773156 (study PRJEB29015, sample SAMEA2737850) | human gut metagenome | biome: human gut; feature: human-associated habitat; material: faeces | place: China | collected 2012 ... | reverse complement strand
AGTACCTCCGTATTTAATTTTCAAAGTGCAGTGCCGCCATGCTGCGGCGTGAAATGTTTTCTGCCATCAATCACCGTTCCCTTGTGTGCCGCTGTTGCCGTTTCAGTTCTGCCAGCACCTCCGGCGGGATACGGTCTACCAGCCGCTGAATGTCTTTCAGCTCGCTTTCCAGCTTTGCCCGTTCCATCGTATCTTTCATCTTGCCCTTTTCGCTGGCTTTGGCTCTGGCTTCCAGAAGTTCATTATAAGTTTCCATGGACATAATAACCATATCTCCATACCCATTTTTAGTAATGAAGATAGGCTCTTTTTTGGTATGGCAAATTTCTGAAATTTCAGTAGTGTTTCTAAGGTCTGTAATAGGTCTAATCAATGGCATAACATCACACTCCCTTCTTGTATATAATTATAGCAGAATAATGTACAAAATCAATGCCGCTTGCATGTACAAAAAATGGTAACTAAGGAAGATAAGCTGACCCGTTGATTTGACGGGACAGGAAGTAAAGATATTATGCCTTTGCCAGAAAAGCCATGTATATACCCAATTGACATATTGTCGGTTTGGTCCATAAAATACCACCCTTTCCCACAAGTCTAAACTATCCTCCCTGTACCGGCATATTAACATTACAGCTGTACTCACAGGTACGTTTGTTAGGTTCATGTGAATCTGGCAAATAGGGTTAGATAGCTGCACTCCAATTGGAGTGGAGCTATTGCCTCTGGTAAAATTACCAAACCTTGATTTTAGAAAGATATGACTTCTATAATTCCATTTCATCCAATTTGGATGGTATGAGAAAATAGGAGCAATAAGTAAGAATGAAATTGCACTCCAATTGGAGTGCAATTTAATCTGATAATTCAATAATAAAACGGTTGGCCTCCACTTGGAGAAAAAGAGAAGAGTTAAGAAGCAGTGTCCATTTTAGTTACCCCTTAAGCAAGTCATGGAATGGATGTTAGACATCCAGCTTGGCAGACGTAATCTGTCTCCCATCCAGCGTATTGCTGTTGCAGAAAAGTACAGACCTATCTATGAGAAGATAGCGAAAGAAAATTTATCTACTGGCGGAAGAAATGGAGGTCTTACCACTCAAAACAAGCCTTTGGTAAATTTACCAAACCCTTCTACTTCAGTTAATACTTCCGAAAAACTTGCCCAAATAGCAGGCGTTTCAGAAAAAACCTACCGCATGGGTGCCAAAGTTCTCAACTCAGACAACGAAGATGTAAAGAAGCGTGTACTGTCAGGTGAGACATCTATTAGTGCGGGATATAAGGAACATTCCCCCTGATCCAAAGCCGGTGTTTTGCCGACCCAGCTTTTAATATCTGCCAGAATGATTCTTTCTATCAGCTTCCGGCAAATTTGCCAAACCTTACAATCTCATAGACGTCCGGAAAGCACATCTTAAAACGTATATCTACATTACCGACCAGTACCAGAACGGTACTAGCTGGAACACATCATAAATCAGGTTACCCCAGAACGGGGCATACCTTAAATACCAAAACCGCATTTATTACCCTAAATTTTAACACAAATGTGCAAAATCTGCACAAAAATCCCCGGGGAAAGAAACCATGATTTCATGTGGAGAATACTATATATAGGATGTCCGATATTATCCCATTTGGGAAAATAAATCCCATAACAGCGGAAAATTCCGCCGTGAAAAATCATCAAAATAGAGAACCTTTATATAAGGAAGAGAAGGAGCATAAAAAACATGAATAAGAACAACCAAGAAGTAAATCAGTCATGCCTGAACTGCATGTACGAGTATGTATGCGACTGGAAATATACCAACGAAGAGTTAAGCTGTGATAAATGGCAGTCTGATAAGGACGGTAATTTATCCAATAAAAGAATACGAATAAGATAACTCATTTTACTGGACCAGAAGAAAAGTGACATGAATTTGCCGATTACGAAACTTAGGTTAATGAAAAAAGAAATTTTCAGAAATGGATACACATATTGAGTTTTGCCAGCACAAGTGCTGACAAAAATTTACCTTATACACTTCTGAAAAAGAACATTTCCAATTTCGACTACTCAGAAAGTACATATCTAATAAAGAACGATTCAAAAGTTGTCACTTTTAGAATGTACATATCAATTACACACTTACATAGATATGTGTGTTCTAAAGGTGACAACTTTTTGAAAAAAGGAGAATTTCCAAAATTGTCCAGTCAGAAAGTACATATCAATTACAACCCTTATTAAATATGTGTGTTCTGACTGGACAAAATTGGAAAGGGTATGTGTGATTTTTGTTTGTGCGTCAGCACGAACAAACTCAATATGTATGTAAACAGAAAAAAAATGGAGAATATTATTAAAGTAAGGGTTTATTCTTACATCATTAATTCAAATAAAACGGAAGGAGACATATTTTATGTACACCAAGAGAGGAAAGAAATACATTTATTCAGTTGAAAGAGCAAACGATTTAATTCAGTATGGTTGCCGTTGCATTGAAACTGGATTTAATGCTAAGTGTCAGAGATTTTATTGGACATTCATTTATGATGAAGTGCAGCCATTTTATGAAGCAAAAGAAAAAGTTACTTATTAATACCAACTAGAAAAGGATAGAGCAATTATGTTAGAGCTAAACAAAGAATATACTTATTCGCAGATTTGCGAAGAATTAGGTTGGAAAACATCCACAGGAAATTCAAAGAAAGCGCAAATTAAGGAAATAGAATTAGCGTTTGAAAGGAGGGCTACCGCAATCCCACTGGCTTTAGACGGTGGGTTAAGGTAGCCCAAAATGGAAAATTGTTATATACTTGTGGTATGGGAACATGGAAATCAAAAAACAGACACAAGTACATGGAAACTGACAAAGACCATATTCATTATATGATAGAAACAGAACCGGCAATGTCTGTTAGTAGGATTGTAAACCTGATGAAAAGTTATACGACATATCATATATGGGAAAGCTATCCGAATTACTTACGGAAATATTTTTGGAAAGAACATATCTTTTGGACAGATGGATATTTTGTCTGCAGCGTAGGAAATGTATCAGAAGAAATGCTAAAAAGGTATATAGAAGACCAAGGTTAAGGAGGTGGCAGCAGATGTTAAAAGCATATAAATACAGAATATATCCCAATAATGAGCAGAAGACACAGATGGCAAAGACATTTGGCTGTTGCCGTTTTGTGTATAATCAGACACTGGCATACCGGAAAGAAGTATATGAGAAAGAGAAAAAATCAGTTAGTAAAACTGACTGTAACAATTACTGCAACAGACAATTAAAGAAAGAATATGAATGGCTGAAAGAAGTGGATAAATTTGCTCTGACAAATGCGATTTACAATATGGATGCCGCATACCGGAAATTTTTTAAGGAACATGCAGGTTATCCGAAATTTAAGAGTAAACACGATAATCATAAGTCATATACAACAAATTTTACGAATGGCAATATAACAGTAGATTTCGAGGGTAATAGAGTAAAACTGCCTAAATTAAAAGATGTAAAAGCAAAACTGCATAGAAATTTTAGCGGGCAGATAAAATCGGCAACGATATCACAAGTTCCCAGTGGGAAATATTATGTATCAATTTTAGTGGAAACAGAACATATGGAACTGCCACATACAAATCAAAATACAGGAATAGATTTAGGTATTAAGGAGTTATGCATTACTTCTGAAGGAAAGAAATACGAAAATCCAAAAATCATCAGAAAATATGAAAAGGAACTGATAAAACTGCAAAGACAGTTAACACACAAAGAAAAAAGAAGCCAAAACTACTACAAAATAAAGAAAAAGATAGCATTATGCTACGAGAAAATAACAAATACCAGAAAAGATTATCTGCACAAGATGTCACATGAGATTATCAGCGAAAACCAAGTGATCGTTTCGGAAGATCTGCAGATAAAAAACATGGTAAAAAATCATCATTTGGCAAAGTCCATAAGTGATGCATCATGGTATGAGCTGACAAGACAGTTAGAATATAAGGCAAAGTGGAATGACAGAAAATATATCAAGATAAATAAATTTTATGCCAGCAGTCAGCTGTGTTCCGTTTGCGGATACCAAAATACAGAAACAAAAAAACTGTCCGTAAGGGAATGGGAATGTCCTGTCTGTGGTACAAAACATGATAGAGATATCAACGCCGCAAAAAATATACTGGCAGAGGGATTACGACAAATAGCATAAGAAGAATAATGATATAGGGCAGGGACTGTCCGAATTAACGCCTGTGGAGATAGTAGATTGCGAGGTCTGCGAAGCAGGAAGCCCATTGGCTTTAGACAATGGGTAGTTCACTTTTATCATCCGATTAACAAGAAAACACATAAAGAGAAGAAGTCATATATTTTCACAAAGAAGAATTATGATCCAGTTGAGCCTACAGTCAAAAACAATGGTGGCAGCAACAATAACAAGAACATCACTCCCATGATGGATTATCTTACATGTATTTCAGATGGTATATGTGCAGAAGTACCGTATACATTTATATCATGGTTCTGTGATGTTTTAAACCTTATGGACAAAGATACATATAATGCACCATATTCTTCTGATGAGGTACTGAAAGCATTTTGCACAGGACACAGTATCAATAATGAAAAACTGTTCTGTGATTATCTTGCTATAATAAAGAAAGTCACAAAGGATATATTTTTAAAAGCATTAGAGGTGCTTGCGAGAAATTTCATGGCTGTTTATGAAGATGGCTATAAGTTCTATTACCAGATCGGCAAAGAGGGCTGCATTGGTGAGATATTTTCTACAGAATTAAACGAAATGGTATTAACACTTGAAAAGAAGAACTGCGATATTCTCAATGAAGAACATGGACTTAGTAAGAAGATGAAGGGTAGGCAGTTGCTCATGCTCATTTTTAAGAATGATATTATCAGAGATCAGTTTGATAAACTTGTGATGCAGGATCTAAATAATGATACTGTTTATGCCTGCTTAAATAAATCCATAGATATACGATACTGGCCGTTTATTTGTCACATGGATGAAAAACATGAGATTTTACGTTATTATCGTGCAGTTTCTATTAATGATCTTGATAATTACAACAAGGACCAAAATGCAGAGAGCCTTGCTATGGATGTTACGAATGTTATTCGGAGAGTGAGCCGCAAGAACTTACTCAATAAGAAATGGCGGGATAAGGACAACCGTTATCATCTGGCTTATGACAAGTGGGAAAATGCTACAGATATGGTTATCATTGAAAAGCTGTTATTCCAGAATTATGATGAAACATTTGTAGATGATACGTCACTTGATCTGGTAGAGCTTGATGACGATTTAGACGAGTTATTCAACGGTAAAGATATATGGGGTGAACCTAACGCCATGGAAATTCCTGCGATGGCATAGGGAGTAGATTCATGCTACTTCCTTAGTATTTTACAGAAAGAGGGTGATAACATGCGTCATTCTGGCGTACATTATAATTATGATATGGCAGAGAGTAACTGGATTATCAAACAGGGAGCAAAGGTTATAGGTTGCGGCAGACATTCCACAACTGGCAATACTTTCCTGGTGTTCCAGGCTACAGACCTTTATAAGAAGCTATGCGAAGAGTACAGAGCAAAGCACAGCGCATAATCTAAAATTGAATATAGAAACTTATTGATGATGAAGATTCCAAATCATCCATTTTGGATGGCATGTGTAAACATGCTGTCTTTTTTATTGCAAAAATTATTGGAACGCTGTTCTTGCGTTCTATCTATGGCTGAAACATGCCGTCTTATTTTTATTTAGAAAGGATTTATATTTTTATGAGTAAAGCAATCAAGAAAATCAAACCAGAAACCAAAGTATGTAAAAAGTGTGGAAGAGAGCTACCATTAGAGAGATTTGCACATAACTATAAGACATATTATCATCCAGTATGCAAAGAGTGCAACAATGCAGCTCAAAGAGTTGAGAGGGCAGCAAAAAGAGCAGTTCAAAAAGCTGAAAAAGAGGCAGCAGATATAGAAGAATACTTAAAGGATAAATCCTTACACATGAAGCGCCAGTACAAGAAGATTGATGCTTGGCGTGTTCTGAGTAAAGTGGAGCATGGATTTAAGTTAAAGGCTTCCCAGGAGAAGTTTGTTAAGCTCTTAGATTATAAGGAAACATGGGCATCAAGCTATGGCAGAGTGATTATTAAGGATGAAAATGGGGCTTATAAGCTATTAGAGGGCAAATATACCGGAGCTATCCTGTACTATACCTTGGATCAGAATGTATATTTTAAGTCAAAAAAGGAATGGGGATACCGACGGCAGAAAGTCAGTGCATCTGAGCTTGTTATCCAGACTTTTATTGTAAACCATGATATGAAGAATAATACAAAGTGTTGGCACACTGACAACAATAAGAGGGACAATTACTATAAGCACCTGTATCCTGTGACAGATAAGCAGTATGCAGCGCTTGTAGATTTATATAGAAGAAATGGTACTGTAACAGAGGCAGAGGTAATGCAGATCGTAAATGCACCGGAGTATAAGCCTGATGGATGGAGTGCAAAATATATGAAGCGCTCTGTATGCGGTGTGGGCTATCTTGCCGAGAAAATGCCTACAGATGTTTATATTTCAGATGCTTATATCAGATGGGCTAATATGATCCAGCGTTGCTATAATAAGACAGTGCAGAAAGATAAGCCATACTACAAGGGTAAGAAGGTCTGTGAAGAATGGCATAACTTCCAAAACTTCAAGATCTGGTATGATAAGCACATGATTCCAGGTGCCAAGGTTGACTTAGATAAGGACTTGATCTGTAAAGAGAGCAACTGCTATAGTCCTGAAACCTGTAGCTTTGTAAGTCATTATATTAATACTCTGTTTGAAGATAGAGGTACTAAATGGATCGTAGAAGAGACGAAAGATGGAATGTATGCCGCATCATTGATAATTCTGAAACAGAAGAAGAAAGCCGGTATATATGATACTAGAGAAGCGGCAGAAAAAGCGTTCTATGAGTATAAGAAAGACCATATTGTTAAGATAGCCAATAAGTCTAAGGGTAAGATTCCAGACTATGTATACAATGCTATGCTGGCATGGGACGTGCAGAAGCAGTGTGCGTAGAAGGTATAGTAAATGTAGGGATAATGTGCAGTAAATCAATAGGTATGTCGGAGATGTTCCGGTGTACCTATTTTTTTACGTTTTAAACCGATAGTTCAATGACATAGATATATGCTGCATATAGAATAAAAAAGTAGGGTTGCGTATATCATTGGCAAAAGAGGTGCATGTAATGAATAATGTCTGGTGCAAACAGGATTTTCTATGGTTACGTAGGAAGCCATGGAAGATTATACCTTTAATTTGTAGAAATATCGGTTATAGCTGGCAAAGGATCACGAAGGGATACTGTGATAAAGACCTTTGGAACATAGATGGTTGGTTTATGGATTTAATGCCGGATATGTTGGAACAGTTTAAAAGAACGAAGCATGGAAGCCCTGGAATATTAGGAACTGAATATACGAATGAAGATGGTATTCTTTGTAATGATGAATGCCATGCAGAATGGGATAAGATATTAGAACAAATGATATTTCTATTCCGTGAAATGAATGAAGATACATGCCAAAAGAAAAATATGTACGAAGCAGATCACGATAGAGTATTAGATGAATTTTGGGAAAAATATGGTCTGTTTGGGGAAGGCTTACAAACACCAGAAGAGAAGAATGATAAAACAGGCAGCAGGATACATTTTCCAGATGAATTACCGGAATACAAAGACATTGAAAATAATTACTTTAAAGAAGAAACAAAGCTGAAGCAATATAGAGAACAGTGCAAAGATCAAGCATTTGAATTGTTTTCTAAATGGTTTTATCAGCTATGGGATTGATGTGGCAAATGTCGCATCAGTTATGTTTCATAGCTTTAATTAAATTGAGAAGAGCGTCAATTTCTGCCTGCGTAAGCCCGGACAGATCTAATTCATATTTTCTTTCTAATCCCAGTAAATAATCCGTAGTAACATTAAAAATCTTAGCAATCTGGATTAATACGTCATAAGAGGGGAGCCGTAAACCTGTTTCGTAAGCGCTGATAACAGATTTTGTAAGACTGAGCTTTTGAGCTAGTTGTGCCTGTGTCATATCTTCTCGTAAGCGTAATGTTTTTAATGCGTTTCCGAAATCAACCATCTGAAAACCCTCCTATGGGGTTATAATACTATATAAATAGTCATCCTTAGGTTGATTATATATTTATTTAGTTGACTTTATGCAAAATGGAGAGTAAAATCAAAAATGTAAAGTTACAAAATATAAATGAATTTGGTTGAAATATTATTGAATACAACCAAAACATTACAATGCTTATGGGGAGGTAAAATATGAGAAAAAGAGTATTAGTATTGGCAGCACTTGCATTAAGTAGCATGATGTCTATATCTGCTTATGCAGGCGAGTGGAAACAGGATAACACTGGTTGGTGGTATCAGAATGATGATGGTAGTTACCCAGCAAATACTTGGCAGGAAATTGATGGAAAACAGTATTATTTTGGTAATGATGGTTATATGTTCCATGATACTACAACGCCGGATGGATACCAGGTTGGTTCAGACGGTGCTTGGATTCAAGATAATAATACAGCAGAAAATAAACAAGAAGTGGTTAATATTGAAATTCCTACGCCGACTGGATATGGTTCTGTAAAAGGTAATATTACATGGCAGTATAATAAATTTATTGGAACAAAACCTGATACAGGAGCAAATGTATTTTTAATTCCACTAGATTATAATATTAAAGGTGGTGATAATCGCGATTTAGCAAGTACGCTTGATCCCAAAGGACATAATGGCGTATATAGGGCAAAAGTTGATGGTTTAGGACAATATATTTTTGATTCTGTTCCATCAGGAAATTACCGTATTGTAACAATTTCTCATAATACAACAGAAGCTTACCGTTTTTGGGATGAGGATGGCTGGAAAAAATCGATTCAGGATTTTATGGGATGTTTCTTGACAGATAGTGAATTAGATAAATTTATGAAAATGGTAACGTATAATAGTATTGTTTACGATGATATTAAAATTGAAAATGGACAGACAATAACTCATTCTTTTGATTTTGGATATACATATCTGTAATAATTTATTAGACAATTAGGTAGAGCGGTAGCTTTACCTTTTTGTTTTTTGTAATATATGTAACATCCTATTTTAGGACTGCACCTGCATAATACTGGTACTTAAATCCCGCAGGTTTGAACTACCCCCCTCTGCCTGCTGTAAAATTCAGGTGTCAGTAAAGTTGACATCCGGGAGTTTTCGCCATGGAGGGCGAAAATTAGAGAGAAAAGGCCGTCCAATAGGATTATTATTGAACGGTCTTTTAAATTAGCAGTAAAAACTAATTTGTCTGAATGTAGAATACCACAGATCAAGGACGGTTTTGCTACGTGCTTCAATGATTTGCATAAATACCCGCAGCTGTTTTTCTGGAATTTTGGAGTTGTTATTGCATAAAAGGCATTTGCCATTTTTGGTGATCCATACTTTTGTAGCGTTGGGAGAGGGAACGCCTTTGGCAATGTGAACATGAACGGGTTCCAACGGATCGTTTTCATTTACCCAGAAATAAACAGTGTATCCGGCGATTTTAAAAACCTGAGGCATCGTCCAGTCCTCCTTCAATACCACCTTCTCGTGCCAGCTGTAAAATAATGTGAGCAACTGATTCTAACAATTCCTGAAAATAATGAATATCTTCTTGTGAAAATCCTTCGACATTTTCCCATTTGTACTCAGGAAGCCAGCAGGTAGCAGAATGAAAACCGCCATATACAGGTTTTTCAATCCGTACTTCGACCTTTTCTTTTCCAGAATCTTCGAGGGTTTCAGAATGAACAATTTCGGTGCCATCATTTAAGGTCATAAATGGATATAACATAATAACAAGTCATCCTTTCTTGCGCAATGAATGATTATCTTTTATAATAGTATCAAAATTTAGTAATAAATCAATAGCAGGGGATACGGCGTTCATTTTAAAATTTTGAATGGATTTATCCATATCAGCTAATGTTTTGGCAGAAATAGTATCAGGTTTATTGTGCATTAGCAGATTGCCTCCAACTTTTTATACATATATTTTGCCCCATTTCTATTTAAAAGTCAATAAAGTTGACTTTCAGGAGTTTTCGCCAAAAATGGCGGGAAGTAGGGATACAGCGTACCTCAAAAAGACCTTGCATATTTAAGACCAGAATGATATATTATAGGTATAAAAAAGGTGACACCGATAGACGGTTGATCCTGTTACAATGTTAAGCTAAGAAAAGCCGCTCAAACTTTCGCAGGGTTCAGGGCGGCTATTTCTGTGTCTTATTACTATCTTTACCAAGTGTGTATCCTAATCCAAAGCAGGTTAAGCCAAAGCTCACCACTGCTATAAAATCAACTATACTCATTGGCTCAAGCCCTCCTTTCCACTGGATTCCTTTGCAGGTTTCTATGTAATCAGAGGGTCACAGTCCCTCTGGTGAAGGACCAACCGCCTACCGTGTTATGGTGGCACCCATGGTATTATTGTAACATAGGATGGGGAGAATTGGAAAGCTTTTTATCGCAAGCTTCTGTTTTTCTGGTCAGTGTAGAAATGAAGCAGCTTATACCCTATACAGAAATACACACATTCATTTAAGTTTTAACTACCCCGACATACACCCAGACACAGCAGAGGGCAAAAAAACAGCTATAAGCTTTACGCCTATAGCCGGATAGATCATCATATAAAATTTAAGGGTACAGCCGTTTATTTGACTGTACCCATTTTTTTACGCCTCTGCCATTATGTAATTGACTGCTTTCTCTGCTTTACTGGCTGCACTCACGATAAACTTATTATCATTTTTCAAAACCTGTAACCAATTCTGAATATAGGCAGCGGAATTTTTCCAATTCTGCGATGATTCTGTCTGTTACCATTGCGTATACATTGCCGTTTGCCATTTTGTGTACCTCTTTTCATGTGTGCTGTTTTATTTGATAACTAAATAATATCGCAATTTCTAGCGATAATCAATGTGCAATATCGCTAGAAATTGCGACTAAATTTTAGTACATTTTTCTTTATATACAAAATAATGCAGTTGTGATAAAATATATATGATATAAGAAAGGCGGGGTGTTATGTCGATCAGTTACGAAAAGCTATTAAATATTTTTAAAGAAAGAAATATTTCTTCCTATACAATTACAAAAAAAGATAAAATCATAGGTCAGGCAACCTGGAAAAAAATAAATGAAGGCGGCCACATAGATACTAGAACAATTGAGGCTCTTTGCGAATATCTTAATTGCCAGCCGGGGGATATAATGGAGTACATAAAAGATTAGGTTAAGTGAACTTATAAGTAAGATGCGTATAATGTGCGCATCTTTTTTTTATGTCAATATCGCAATATTTAGCGACAAAATGCACAAAAATATGTCTCTAAATTTAGCGATAATGCCAATTGAATATCGCAATAATTAGCGATACAATAAGGTCACAAGGTTGATACAGAGCAACACCGATAAGCCCGAAAAGCTTAGAACTTCAAACCATATACCTGTGACCGTGTACGAAGAAGAAAACAGGAATAGTCAGGAAGATGATTGAAGCGGTTAGCTCTTAATCATCTAACCAATATCAAACAGCAGACCAAATAGGAGGGTAAACCTTATGTGTAAAACATTAAATCAGTTAGAAAACGTAGTAGCAGACTACAGAAGTCTTAAAGCTTTAGCAGAAGAATTAAATGAGCAGTTAAAAGCATTAGAACGTGACATGCTTGATTATCTGGACAGCAACGAGAAGTTATCCGAAACAGGTTCCAATTTTACTGTAAAAGTAAGCACCTGTGAACGCCGTACACTGGACAGCAAGAGACTTGAAGCAGACCTTGGAAGCCTTGCAGATTACCAGAGAGTAAGCCAGTACCGCAGATTATACGTTAAGTAAATACAAAAAAATCCTTCCCACTCTGCAAAGGGTGGGAGGGTAGAAAGGTGGGGCAGACAATGACAACTAAAGCAGAAGAATATAAGGCATTGGAACAGATCAAAAAGATTGTTTCCGCACTGGGAGCAGACAGCTACATAGCAATAGCATTTGAGGGCTGTTTTGAAGTAGCAGAGGGCAATATTGATAATGATTTTGCTTGTAGCATGAAGCAGAGGGCAGAGAGTGCAGAACGCCAGGCACAGCAGAAAATTAAAGAAGCCGAAGCGAGCAAAGCAGAAGTAAAGCGGTTAGAGGGTATCAACAAAGAGATGCGCCGAGATCTGGAAGGTACGGAACAGACACTTGCAAATGAGCGTAAGCAGAACGCCGAAGAGATCAGCAGATTAAACGGTATCATCTCAGAATGTCACAGAGATTTAGAGGGTACAGGGCAACAGATAGCAGACCTTAAGGCTGAAATTATCCGTTTAAAAGCCCAGGTGTATGATTTGACTTTTTAAATACAATACCCGCCCCGGAGGTTACGAGGGCAGAAGGAGCAAATATGTTATACAGGGTAGCATTTAACAAGATCGGTGCAGAGTACACCAGATGTTTTATGGATCGGGCAGAACGTGATAAGTTCGCCGAAGATATGAGAAAAGCCGGTTACAAGGTTCACACATGGGAATAGGAGGTACAGCACAATGGTATTAAAGGATGAAAAGGGTACACGCCTTTATCCTGTATGCAGTTGGGAACGTAATCAGCATAAATTATATGCTACTCAGGTTCGTATACAGAATGAAGTATCAGATGCCGAGATTTTAGGAGAGAAAGCCCCGTATGGTGCATTGGAACGTATAAATATTGCTGTAAAAGCGTTTGACGCTCACGTAATCAATGGGATTGTATATGCACCTTATGAGATAGGGCAGATGATTAAAAACTATATCTGGGCTTATGATTTAAGACATTAGCACCGTACTTAAGAGTACGCAGCAGTTTAGGGAGGTTACACAAGTATGAATTTATTTATAGCATTATGTATCTTTGCGGGCGGTTATGCCTGCCACATGGCTACAGATGAAATGAAAGAAGCATTTAAGGAGGACTAAAGAAATGAGAGATGAAACAACAGTAAAGGTAGTACCAAGCAAATTAAAGGTATGGCAGAAAGTTGACATGTTAAGTAATCCTTGGAAGAGTTCACTTGTTTTGGAATCGGACACTTGTAGAACAGAAATTCCATTAAATCCAGACGGAAGTGTTAAATGGTTTGACGATAGCAAGCTTGTAAGGCATAAAGAGCCAGAAAAAAGAAATACTACGTTTGCTAAACGTATATTGAAAGCATTGTGCGGCAAGGATGAATCAGAAGCGGAACCTACATATTCAATTATTTGTTACCTGCATGGTAAAGAAGTTTGCAAAGAAAACGCTGAACAGTGTTTACAGGAAGAGTTAGACGAATTAGATAAATATGATTTACTTTTACTTGGTGTTATGTTGTCCAGTCTTTGTGAACGTATCGAAGAATTAGAAGCTTAATCGGAATAATTCATAAGTTACAGGAATGGAGGAAATATTATGGATGATATGCAATTTGCTAAATATGCAGTAGATATAAGAGAAATCTTAGAAAAAACAGATCAAGAGGGTTTGGAAAATTTAGTACGAAATGCAGTTGCTTACGCAAGTAGTAACAACAATTCTAAGACAAATTGGATTGCACAAGAACTATTTGTAGATGTTATTCCAGATGAATTGATAGCTGAAATATTTAATGAACAGTAAGCCAGAAATCCCAAAATAAAGGAGATATGAAAGATGAAAGCACTTTTAATAGATGTACAGAGGGATACTGTAGAATACGTAGAGCCACAAGGACTGGCGGACTTTTACCGCCTGATTGACTGTGACCTGATAGATATTACATGCCGGGAAATCAACGGCAGGAGATACGATATTATTTGTGATGATTGCGGTTGGTTCAGAGATGATGTTAAATTCTCAGCTGTGACAGCTTATGGAAATCCTGTATTAGTAGGGAATTTGATTATCACAGGAGAAGCAGACGCAGACGGAGATCAGACAGATTTACAGCCCCAGGATATACAGTATTTACTTGATAACATTCATAAGGTTCGTACACGGAGATACCCAAAGGGATATTGGATGCTTTGCAATGTAAGTAACTAGGGAAATATAAAGCCTCTGCTGTCTGGAATGGATGGCAGAGGGAACACATAGGGAGATCATATCATGGCTATTGTAATCACAGATGGAAAGTATTATTTTAAGTCTGGAAATAAGTATGCAAGAACACAAAATACAGAAGAAGCAGCCACATTTCCAAAAAGGGAAGATGCTATACAATTTATGTGGAATGATGTAGACGAGACAAAGTTTTTTTATGTCTACGATACGGAAACACAAGAAAATTTATGGCAGTGGATCAGCCGGGAAGAAGCTCAGAAGATGATGAAAGCTAGAGACTATAAAAGTGCAGAGCTAAAGCGAAATAAGCCTAAAAAGGTGTGCCGCCGGAATTATTCTGATGATACACGCAAATTAATATATATCCATGCTAAAGGCAGATGTGCGCTGTGCGGACGTAAACTTACCTTGGATGAAATGACACTGGATCATATTGAACCGCTTGCAATGGGCGGAGCTGATGCCGTGGAGAACCTGCAGGCATGTTGTCTGGCATGTAATCGCTTTAAAAGCAATATTCTTCCATTGGACTTCATGCAGAAGATAACAGATATTTTCTTATACCAGATGGAAAAAGAAATTAAATGGAAAATCTTTTTAAAGCCGCTGTACTGGATGCTTATTAGATATGCAAAGGCAGAGGCAGCTAATCAATAAGGGAAGGGAGTTATAAATTTATGGAAAGTATTATTCATGCAATCTTTGCTCAGGTCACAGACGGAGAGCAGAAAGAAACGGAAGAAATAACTACATATAATAAGGAAGTGGAAGAGATTTTAGAACCCTTAAAGGAAGCCGAAAACTTTGATACTATAGCCTCTGCCGTATTAGAAGCTGGTGGATGTGGTCAGGCATTAGGCTTTGTACAGGGCTTCAAGTGTGGTGTACTGCTGATGCTGGAATGTATGAAATAGGGTAGTGTTTCTTGCGTATTCGTGCCAGATTGGGTATAATGTAGACAAAGAAATCATCATGCAAAGAAAGAGGACATTATTTTATGAACTTTGAGCAGCTATTTGAAAAACAAAAGATATATGAACAGGGGAAAAAGAACATTGATAATATCACTCTTTCTTCTTACGAAAAAGACTTTGAATTAACCTTTACGCACAATTCCACAGCCATTGAGGGAAACACATTAACTTTAATGGAAACAAAAGTTGTCCTGGAAGATGGTATTTCTGTTGGCGGCAAGGAATTAAGGGAGATTTATGAGGTAGTTAATCATAAGAAAGCATACAGGTATGTAAAGCGTTGCATTGCAGAGGGTAAGCCATTAAGCGAAACAATAGTAAAAGACATTCATGCTATCTTGACGGAAAACATTATTATAGGCGGCATATATAGAAATCAGGAAGTGCGTATTAGTGGAGCAGGACATACACCACCGGCAGGAAATGAAATGTATAGGCAGATCAAAGACTTTTATGCTGACTTAGACTGGAAAAAGAAAGCATTAAATCCAATTGAGTATGCGGCATGGACACATGCGGAGTTTGTCCGGATTCACCCGTTTATAGACGGAAACGGCAGAACATCACGCCTCATTATGAACTATCAGCTGATGGGAGCTGAATTTTTACCCGTTTCCATAGCAAAAGAAAACAGACTGGACTATTATAATGCATTAGAAGAGTATGCGGTAAATAAAAATCTGGTTCCTTTTACAGAATTGATAGCGAAGTTGGAAGATGGACAGTTAGACGCTTATATCAGGCTGATAAAGTAAGGGAATTAATATGTGCTTTTATTGTAAAGGTGAAATGAAACCAAGTAGAACTACGCATGTAGTAACGTATAATAATTGCGTGATTGTGATTAAAAATGTTCCATGTGAAGAGTGTGTACAGTGCGGAGAAGTGGAATTTTCAGATGAAGTCATGCAGCATTTGGAAACCATTGTAAATCATGTAAAAGCCTTAATGCAGGAAGTTTCAGTTGTAGATTATTCTAAGGTAGCATAATGTTACTTTACGGGGGTACTTATTTGGAAAAATCATATACTGTAGACGATATTTACGCTCTTCCAGACGGAAAGAGAGCCGAGCTAATAGACGGAAATCTTTACATGATAGCTCCGCCAAGTACAAGGCATCAGTTAATAATGAATGACATTAATATAGCAATTTATAACTATATTAAATCTAAAGGTGGAAAATGCAAAGTAATTCCAGCTCCCTTTGCTGTATTCATGGAAAATGCAGAAGGAAATATAAATTATGTAGAGCCTGATATTTCTATAATATGCGATCCAGATAAGCTGAATGATAAAGGTTGCAATGGTGCACCGGACTGGATCATAGAGATTGTATCTCCGTCCAGCCGTAAAATGGATTATATTACAAAAACAAACCTGTACATGAACGCAGGAGTAAAGGAATATTGGATTGTAGACCCAATGAGGGAAATAGTAATGGTTTATAAGGCATCTGAGGATGCTGTACCTGTTTTTTCAAGATTTGGTGAGAAAATCAAGGTTGGAATTTATGACGATCTGGAGATAATTGTGGAGTAAAAGAAAATAAAAGGAAGTGAAATCAATGCCAGAAGCTAAGAGAAAAATTATTATGTTGTTTTCGAGAGAAATGAAAAGAATCCTTGGCGAGAATTTAAAGAAAGTAATACTGTATGGTTCTTATGCAAGGGGAGATTATACGGAAAATTCTGATATAGATATTATGGTATTGACTACGCTTACAGATGCGGAAATAGAGAAAATAGAAGCCCAGATTTATGACGTGGCATTTGATTTTTTAATGGATTACGGCGTGGATATTAGCGTTGTAATCAAAAATGAAAATCAATTCAATTATTGGCTTGGAGCGTTGCCGTTCTATGATAATGTGCAAAGGGAGGGTGTTGTACTTAATGGATAATAGACAGGAAGAACTAAGCCGTTACAGGATACAAGAGGCAAAGGATAGCTTAAAGGTTGCGGAGCATTGCTTGAAAGAAGGACTGTACAAGGATTCTATTAATCGTTCATATTACACGGCATTTTATGCTATAAAGGCTGTTTTGGCTTTGGGGACCATTGATTTTAAAAGGCATAAAGATGTAGTGGCCTATTTTAATAAAGAGTATGTGGCAACCGGTATATTTTCAAGGGAATTAGGTAGAAAATTAGGAATGTTAAAGCAGCTAAGAGAGAAAAGCGATTATGACGATTTTTATATTGCATCCAAGGAACAAGCACAGGAACAATTTGATACTGCAAAATATACGATAGAAAACATTGAGCAATATTTAAAAGAGAAGGAATAATTTAATTGGTAAATAAAAGTGAAAGGCGGTGGAAAGGATGGAAGAAATGGGCGATAAAGATTTACTGCAGAGGAACATAGAAGAGTTTTCGCGCCTACAGAGTTATATGGTGTTGGCAGAAAAGAACTCTGATATCTACAAGGCAATGAAAGTGCGCTATATTGAGTTAAAGGTGATTTTAACAGCATGTGGCGTATATCTAACAGGACTGGATATCATAAATGCGTAATTGTTTGTGATTTAAAGATAAGGATGTAAACATATGTAAATATTAAAGCCTACTGGAAATTCGCCAGTAGGTAAAAAAATACCGTTGACACAAACATATGTTCGATTTATAATGAATACACAAACAAAAAGAACCGATGCTACCAACACCGGCTCTTCATAAGATCAGTGCTACCAACACCGATCATATGTAGATGCTACCAACATCTACATGTTAAACTGCACAGACTTGTATCTGTACTACGTTTAGGCAATTCGTAGTATAACAGATTCAAATAAAAAAGTCTACGGGGTTCACCCGGCAGTTTCCCAATTTTTTTATAAAATAGAACACCATGTGTACATTGATAATTGAAAAATAAAATAGGCTCGCAATCCCATCAGTCTCTAGTTGATGGGTAAAGAGCCGCACAAAAATAAGTACGGCAGGAACTGTCGGAATTTACGCCTGTGGAGTTAGTAGGTTACGAGGACGTTGAAGCAGGAAGCCCATTGAAGTCTTTAGCTTCGTGGCAGTTCACAGGGCAAACGGGTACATATTAACTCAAAAAGCAATTGATTTGCTTCCAAAAACGAGAATTAAATAAGGACAGGTTAAATTTACCTGTATTACTAAAAGAAACGAGGAAAAATATATGGGATTTTCAGAATTAATCAATTTATTAAAGCAGCAGAATGAGAGTGACAAGGGATTTTTAATTCATCTGAACACAGATGATTTAGAGGAGAAGAGCTGCCGAAACACAGGAATTGAATTTGCAGATTTGTATTTTACCAACTGCACTATGATTAGGAATGGAACAATTCTTGTATTTGAAAATACTAACAGAAAGCCAGTACAGTATAGAAAGGACGGAACGCCGCTATATACGATTGATAGCAACAGCAGTATGTACATTGATGTTGCGCAAATTGAAGTCATTGAGAAGGTACAGGATGATTTTGATTGGTTCCTGATGCCAACAAAACAGGTGGTGCATCTCTATATGCTCCCAGAAAACAACTCCCTGAGCGGAAATAGGAATGTTGTTACCATTGGATTTATGGACTGACGGGAATATTGGCAGAATCAAATAATTTAGAATTGGCAAATCTTCAAAAGAAAGAAGGAGCATAATGTTAAACTATAAAATTTTTACTACAAATGGCTTTATTCCAAAATCTAAACCTATTAGATACATAGACGGTGAGATTAGCAGTAATTTGAAAAAACCAATGGCAGTGGAATCTTTAGAAATCAATCTGACCCATAATCCAGAATTGGCAAAGATTAACAGTTGGAAAGACTTTTTGAATTGTACTGTTGATGAAAAGCAATCTGCTTTTGGCAATCTTTATAATATGATGTTTGGACTTGCAGTTTTTGAGAAGAATAACCCAGCTTATAGCCAGACAACAGTTATTGCAATTGGGTATGATTCTATGGATAAGTTTGTTTTAATGGCTGTAATGAAATGTCGTTATGGCAGCAATAGGATTGATTGCAAATATTATAACCCAGATAATCCAAAGGATTTAAGTGTAATCCGTCAGTATATCTAGTGTACAAGCATTATATGAGGGTGTAGAAAATCTCTACTCCCTCTGCCACACTAAACAAACGGAGGCTCCCAATGAACAAGAAACGCAGACAGTGCATAGATGCAGTGATCTGGAAAATCCACAAGCTACAGGATGTTATCGAAGAGTTGCAGCAAGATATAGAAGACATAGCCGCAGATGAACAGGATTATCTTGATAATATGCCTGAAAACCTTCAAGGCTCAGAACGTTATGAGGCGGGTGAAAACGCAGTAGAAAGCTTGGAAGCTGCAATAGACTGGTTGGAAGATATAAATACATCCGAGTTGGAAGAGCTTCTGGAAGATGCAAAAGGCTGATAAGTAAATCATGCAAAGTTTTTGGGATAAGCGAGAATATAATAGTAGATCATGACCACATATCTCAATAACGTTTTGTTATCGAGTTTAGGTAGCATGGCAGAAATATAGAAGAAATCAGGAGGAAACAAATGAAAAAGTTTAGATTATCACCAGAATGTGTTTTAGAAGATGGAAGTGATGCTGTTGTAAAAGAACTTATGAAGGGCAGTTTTGTTATTGCATGTGATTTTAGTCATAGAGAATTGATTTTACAGAATGTGTTCCATTACAGTGCAAAAAGAAGAAGCATAGAATATTACTCTTTATTTTATGATGAAAAGACTGAGCGTAGAAATTTAAGACTTGAATGGGCTATTATTGCACAGAATCCTAATGACGTTTATTCAGTTATTAAAGGAGCTGTAGAAGATGGATACCAGCTGTTTGATGTATTTGTAATTGATAAATTTAACAATCTGTATACAGAAGAGGCTTATGACCAATACGGTCATTCTATGAAATTGGCGTAATGCAAAGAAGATAAAAGGGGTGATTTACTATTAACGAACAAAAAATTGATTATATGGATTATGTTAATCCGTTAAAAAAGAACCAAACAGCCAGAGTTTTAGAAAGATTCTTTTATGCTGCTACAGGTAAAGATTATATCTCTATGATACCTGATAAAGATGAAAACTACGGGAATCTGCCAACAATTAATGAGGTCACGGAGAGTATAAATAAAGCCATTAATTTTGCAAAAGTAATCATTTTAAATACAGATAAAGTGACTGAAATAAATGACGATGTGTTCAATAAGTATGTTTGTGATTTAAACCCTCTGGTAGATAAAATAATTGCAGCAAACATTGCTGATCTTTTGAATAGGCAGAGTAAGTTTGAGAAAGAAGAACAATTAACAAGTATCTGGATTCCGGCTTTAGAAGAACTGAGAGCAGAATTTAAGAAGGTATTTGCTCTTGAAAAAAGCAGTAATGGTGAAGTTGATACTACTAATTTAGAAATTGGTATGGTAGTAAAAGGATATAAAGAATTATGTGAACTGCTCCATGAGAAAACGTTTAAGTCTGGAAATAATTCGCATAAAGCACAGTTAAAGAGATGGGCCAGATATTTTAAGATGGAAAAAGGGAATGGAAGAAAAATCGTTATTCTTGATATATATGACGAACCGCTTCCTGTTGAAGATGCACGAAAAGCAGGAAACCGTAATATCTATTTGAAATATATTGAAACAATTTTGTTAAAGTATATTCATTTTAGAAAAGGAAGTGAGTGTTATGCAACCAGGAATCAGCTATGGAACATTCTTGGAATGATTAACCGCAATTATAAAAAAATTCCTATTAGTATTTTGCAAGCGGATGTAAATTATAATGATGTTACTAAATGGGAACTGGATAATTTTTATATGAGGTGCAATTCTAAGCTTAATACCGTTTTATTTTCAGCATTAAATAATCTTTGTAATCGTAGCCTAATTAGTTATCAGATTCAGACTATGATTGTTGTTCCGAATACAGATAAAAAAGATACTCCATGTAAGCATTATCTGGCAGATGATGATGAAATTAGACGAATACTGGCTGTAGAAAGAAGTACATTGAATAAGATGGGCTTAGAAAGCAAAAACCATGCAGCGTGTACTATGCGTTTAAATGAATTTTACAACAAAGTTAATAAACGGTTGAATGAACTGTATGGTTGGGAAAGAAAGTATGAACGTATAAAAATTATTTTTAATGAAAAAGATATTCAGGAAGCCATTGCAAAAAATGAATATGAATTGCAGAAGTTGTATCTAAATGAACTGGTTGTAGACGCTATCAACAAAAATGCACAGACTGTCTCAGATAACAGAATGAAAAAAGCACTGTTGGAATATGCGGAATATTTAAAAGAATGGGAAGTTATTGGATGGGGAGAACCATATAAACTAGAAGAGATTGACGATATTTTTACTTATCCTACATATTATGTAGATATTCAGAAAAGGTTATCAGAAAAGTTTTTATCGATTAAACCTAAAGAAGCTGAAAACAAGACGATACAGTATGATAAAGAATTGGATGATCTGTTTGATAATTTAGGTCAGGAATAGAAAACACCCCCATTTAAACAGTCTAATATATTCTACCTTTAGTTGGTGCTTTTAAATGGGGGTGTTTTTACAATCTGTATCATAAAGTTGATAAAAGAGAAGTAACAGTTAATGAAAAGTGAATGTTTTACAAGTGTTTTGCGAATATTGCAAAGCAATATGAGTAAAACGCAGGTTGAGCTAGGACTGTGAACGAAGTGAACGGGACTAGGTTGACCTGACAACCGCCGGAGGCGAGAAGATTGCAATTAAAAAGAACAATGTCATTGCCTGCGGCGCTGTTAAATTGCGCTGCAAGGTGCAGCCCAATTTGTGTGCGTCATGCAAGCATGCCACCCACACTTATAATTTTACACTTTTGAAAATCAATTTCAGAATAAATCATACTGTTTATCACTGTTTTGTGAAAAAGTAAAAATGGAAGGATAAAGAAAGATTATTGATACTGAAACAAGATTTTTCCGATGAAAGTAAAATTTCAAATTGGTATAAACATGCTCTATACGTTAGCTTAAATCCACGCTCACAGAAAAATAAGCCTTTGTAAAAAAAGGGGTAAGCAATTTACCACCTAAACCATTCTGAACGGTTCTTGTCTGCTCAGACATAGTTTTTCCCTAATGATATACATATGTAATTTGACAGCAATCCCTTTGCAAAAGAGAGAAGAATATATAGAAGGATGATGCAAGGGGGCATTATTTTGATGGTACCCTTATAAGATAGGAGAGTGATTTTTATTAGTAAGAAGAAATCAGAAGCAATTAATATCATGGCTGTAGATGCAGCACAGGTATACAAGGTCAATGCTGATCCAGAAGCAAACCTGTACTATGGCAAAGCTGTTATATCAGAGAGCCTGTTTTCTAAGTGGATTCGTCAGCATGGCACAGTTACAAATAGCAGAGGCAAGAGCAGAGACTTTATCTCAATGAAGTTTAGGTATACTGCCGGAGATATGTCAACGTATGATCTCAGGAAAATGTACTATGAGAATGGTGCTGTTATTCCATGGAAAGATTACAGGAAAGATGGAGCAGTCAAGGTGCAGTCTATCAATTACAGGATGCTATATCGTAGTACCGGCAAAGCCAAAGAGGGTTCTTGCATCTTTGTCCGGGAATCTTTGTACAAGAAGTATAGAGACTATCTGACAATGGGGTTATGGAGCAAGATACCAGATGCACCAGGAGCAAAGATTGTAGAACTATCGGCATATGCTCCTCTGATTACAGCAACAGCAGCAGACTTTATTCGGATACCGATTGACAGTATCTTTGTGGCAAAAGATGAAACAGTTCAGAGCATGAGGAAAGCTTGCGTTGTAAAGTATGGTGAGAAAGTCTGTAAGGCTGAGAAGTATGAACTGGACTGGGATGCTGTAGAAGAAATCATTAATCAAGATGGATACACTTTTTATAAGAAGAAACAGAAAGAACATCCCGAATGGGAATACCTCTTTAGAACAAAAGCAGACTTAAAGGAACATGGGTATGATCTTGATACACTGCCTGAGAAGCTGGCAGAAACAAAAATGGTAGATGGTTGCTATGTGGACAGAAACGATCCAGCTACACAGATTGAAAATGTACTGTGGGATGGAATGGGCTTAATTGATGAATCAATGTTTCCCGAAGATAGAGAGGGGTTCATCTACTGCCGTAGTCATTTCTTTAAATCCTGTTTGTTCCGTGGAAACATTCAGGAATATTTCAAGGATTATTATGGGCCAGAATATGCCTCTGCCTATGTGACGGATATGTTTGGGCGAAGCTTAAAGGTTTCCGATGTAAAAGTAATCGTTACGGAAAATTCTTTAAAGTGGCTTAAATTCAAAGAGCATATGAGCCAAGATGGAACACCTGCAGCAGCATTTGAATATTGGGCTGACTGGATGAAGCAGAATGGGGAAGAGTTTGCTATTGTAAAATCTGCACACAGCAGCAAGTATGGGGAGTATCAACGTTCTTCATTCCAGATTAATAATACCCTTCTTACAACGGATAAGGATACATTGCAGAGGATTGCACAGCCAAGTATTGACTATTTTAATGCATTGCAGACAGATGATGAAGCTTATATACGTTTCCTTGAAGTGGAGAGTAGTGCCAGATATTCCATAAACAATGTGCTTGTAGACTTGTACCGCCAGAACAAAGATGTGAGATACTGGGAGTTTTTCAAAGACCACAGGTATAAAAAGGTCAGCACGTTTAAGAAGAACCGACTGCAACAGGGTAAGTTATTCCAGGCAGGAGATAATCTTACCATCTGCGGAAATCCAGTAGCATTATTAATGAAAGTGGTAGGAAAAAATCTAATAGAAGAAGGTTGTTTCTCATTGGAAGATGATGCGATCCAGTGTTACACAGAGAGGTTTGCAGAGGGTGAATGTCTAGCAGGTTTTAGATCGCCACATAACAGCCCAAATAATATTGTGCATTTACATAATGTACATCCAAAGGCATTGCAGAAGTATTTTCCTAAATTTGGTAAGAATGTAATTGTGATAAATGGAATTGGTACGGACGTCCAGCCTCGTCTAACGGGCCAAGACCTAGACAGTGATAGTTTATATGTGACAAATCAGAATGATATTGTGAATCTTGCCAAAAGAGCATACATGGAATATCCAACAATCGTAAATGCTATAAATCCACAGGCGAAATCATATACAAAGAGCATGGAAGATTTTACACGCATGGATGCCAGTATAGCAGCAGGGCAACAGGATGTAGGGGAGTCAAGCAATATAGCACAGCTTGCTTTAAGCTATTGGTTTGATAATGGTCTTCATAGTCGGGAATTGGAAGACGTCTTTATTATTTGTTCTGTTTTAGCTCAGGTTGCTATAGATTCTGCAAAAAGGACGTATGATGTGACAGTATCAAAGGAGCTGAACCGTATTAAACAGCTCAGATGTATGAAGCATAAGCCTAAGTATCCAACATTCTATGCTGACATTCTAAAGTACAAGGACCACAAAAAACCTGATGATAAGCAACGCATAATCAAAGATGAAGATGTAAAAATATTCAATTGCCCGATGGATATTCTATATCAGATTATTGAAGATGGATGTATAGACAGAAGAAAAAATAAGGAATTGAACACCAGAACTATACAGACCAACGGACAGTTTTTAGCTGTAAATTCTTCTAGCACAGCTGCCAATAGACACCAGGTAGGCAAAATTCTTGAATATGTAGAAAAGTATGATAAAGCTGTTTTTGATTTAGACGATAGCTTAGAAGGGTATGCGGAGGCTCTGGAAACAGAGTTTAAAGCTCTTATGTCTGAACTGAAAAATGTCAAAATCAGTCGTGAAACAATGGAATATCTGGTAACGTTGGCTTTTAAAACAGGTGATAAATTGTGTAGGAATAGCTTGCTGATTGTACTGTATGACAAAAATAAAGAAGCATTTTTAAAATGTTTTAAGAAAAATTCACAAATTTAACTCAAAAACCGCACAAATAAAAGGTTCTCAATATCTGTATATGGGGAGAGATAGCACGACCGGAACGTAAGCCCAGTAGAGCTTGCCATATAGGTGTCCTCAAACAGCATTTATATGGTACTCTTCCTAGCATGATATTTCAATTTGATTTCCCATCAGGACGAAATTCGTTTATAAAGGGCAGGAGAAATCTTGCCCCTATCCTCTTTTATCTTATCTAAAGCCATTTATTTTACATAGGGGTTCGGTGTATTACTGAATCCTTTTTTTATACAAAAAATTCATAATTATACATCTAAACAAATATTAATACAAATGGAGGTTAACAATATGACACAGGATGAATTAAGAGAACTATTATGTAAGAGATTAGAGAAGGAAAAACAGCGTTATATTTCTAAAGTTACAGGAATTCATACAAGTACATTATCTTATTTTAAGACCGGGCGTTTTGCCACACTGCCAGAACGTCAGTTTGAAGCTTTAAAGAACTATCTTGGAAATTCTTAATCCTATTTCTAGGAAAAATCTCACACACAATACTATATTTAATATGGAAGGAAAATCTTATTATGACGACAGAATATACATTTGACAATTTATACCAGGCGTTACAAAAATTATCGAAAGAAGAGAGAAGTTTATTACCTTTATCAAATCTGCAATTTTTTGATAGCATAGAAACAGTAAAGGAGTTAGCAAGGGCATATGAAAGACCGGCAGCAATCTTATATAAACTTTCTGGACTTTTGCAGAATCCAGCAGAACAACGTTTATTGCAATCTAATGTAGAACAAATAGAGCAAAAGGAAGAAGTTGCACCAGAAAAACAGAAAGAAAGTCTTATCGATAAATTCTATAAACCTTATAAATCTTCTGCCGCATCAGCATGGTACAAGGCATGAGTAATCTAAAAGAAAGTCTAAAAAATCTTGATGTCTCCAAACTAAAACTTAAAAATGGCAAGTCTGTAGAAGCAGAGCTGAAGAAACATGCAGCTATTTTGGCTGATTGTATTTTGGATCAACTGGATAAGGTGTATGATTCATATGAGCCGAAAGTTTATAAACGTACATACAATTTGTACAACTCTGTTTACATCGATAATAAGGTAGTGGCAGAGGTTACAGCAAAAGGTGCTACACTGTCAATATCAGTTGGCTTTGATGAAGGATCTTTACATACTGGCTTGGATGGAAAGATTGTAAACACTGCGGTACTGTTAAATGAGGGATGGCAGACACATGGCAAGTTCGCAAATGTGCCTTACTTTGGATACAGGGAACCAACACACTTCATAGAAAAAGCAATAGAAGCATACAAACAAAAGGTATCAGACCCATTTGAGGTGCAAATAAATAAAAATTACAACACATAAAGCCTGGGAAAATCCCAAGCTTTTTTCAATTTACAGGAGGAATTAAATTAAATGGCAAGTAATGTAGATATAAAGCTAATGGCGGGACTGGACATTGATAGTTCAATCCCGCAAATTAAAGATGATATAGTGCAGATTCAGAAGAAATTGGAAGCAGCTGGAATTAAAATCAATCTGGTTGCTGAAATTGACGAACAGTTAAAGGATAGTCTGAAAAAACTGTCTGGAAATAAGGACATGGTATCTTCTGGTAAGCAATTGGGTGAGAATCTGGCAGCAAGTCTGATTAATGGTTATAACATTAAATCTAAGGAAGCACAGCGCCAGATTAAGAACCTGACACGTTCTATTTTCCAAATGAGCTATGATGAAATAAAGACGGGCAAAGACAATCCAGAGTTTCTGAATACTTTTAATCAGTTGGGAGAAGTCGTTAAGAATAATGCTAATATCATTAAAGAACGTATGGGGATTTATGATGCATTCTACAGATATTTCCAAGGTCTTTCAAATATCAAAATTCCTAAAATCGTACAGAACGATAAGGACTGGAATGATCTTCGCAAAGTATACGCAGGAAAATTTGTAACGGATCCTAAAAAGAAGGGCATTCCGCTGGACAGCATTTATCAAGAGATGGCTCCAAAGTTCCCTGATTTATTTTCTGGTACACCCGACCAAACAAAACAGTTTGAAGAGATCGTAAAAGCTGTAAAGCTGTATCAGAATGATATTAACGGATTAGAACCAGTAAACTTAAAGAAAGCTGTAGGATGGGAAGATAACATGTGGTCTGACCTCCTTTCTGATATTGGTGTCATGCGGGAGCAGATTAAGGCACAAATGCCACAGATAGAAGAGGAAGTAAAAGCCTCTGCCCAGAACATTAAAAAGTCATTGATGGATATAGATGTATCTTTTGACAGTGCCGGAGTGGGGCAACTGACTGAGAAGGTGAAGGGTTACTTTACATCATTGGATGGTATCTCAGACGAAAATGTGAAGCTACAATTCTTCAAGAATGGGAATGAAGATATTACTTCCTTTAATGCAACCATTGATAAAGGTAGGGGTATTATTGAGAAATACAACTTTGCCTTAAACAATATGGGACAATATGTATATTCCGGTGGAAGTATCATTGATACCACGGGTAAAGATTTTGCGGCGTTGACCACAAAAGCTTCTGAGTATCAGCAAAAATTAGAATTATTAAAAACAACATATAAGGATTTTCTTTTTGGCGATTCTGCCAATAATCCCTTTAAACAGTTAGTAGACAGTATCGACTTTACCAATATTACAGACCGAGGTAGTCTGGATGAAATGGTTGCAAAGTTGAAACAGGCAACAGAACAGGCAAAAACATTTAATGCGGAAATCACAAAGAAGTGGAGCAGTAATGCCGCTGAAAAGCTAGAACAATATATAAAAGAACTTCCTTCTGATCTGGATTATCTGGAAGCAAAGTTTAAAGGCGCAAATTTTAAGATGCCAGAGAACATTGTACAGTCTTTTGCCAATATGAGGAAAGAGATTAAAGAAATTAATAATACTCAAGATCCACAGCAAAAGATTGAGGCTTATAACAGGCTGACTGCCGAGCTTAATGATGTAACCAAACAGTATAAGCAGCTGAATTTAGAGCAGAAGAATGCTGAAAAGGATAGCAAGTTACAGACCAACAAGAATCTGTTCAGCACAAATATTGATACCTGGATGAATAAGAATACCACCGCTGCAAAGGTATTTTCTGAACAACTGACTGATATTAAAGCCAAGCTCAGTACAGCAGATTCAGTAGAGTTTGACAATCTAAAACGTCAGTTCCTGAATATCCAGGCAGAAGCAAAGCAAATGGGACTTACCACCAGTGGAGTAGTAAAAGAGATTAAGGAAGGCTTTAATTCTGCCGTAACTAATGTTGTATCTTTTACCGCTGCTATGAGTACCTTCAGGAAGATGGTGGATACTGCAAAGTCATTGGACACATCTTTATTTAATTTACAGGTTGCAACAGGCCAGACCCGTGAAGAAACAAAAGGTCTGATGAACACTTATAACCAAATGGCAAAGGAGCTTGGTTCTACAACTAATGAGATTGCAGAGGCAGCAGATGCATGGTTAAGACAAGGACGTTCCATCGATGAAACCAATGAACTTATCAAAGATTCTGCAATTCTGAGCAAGATTGGTATGATTGATTCTGCTGATGCAACAGAGTATTTGACTTCTAGTTTAAACGGTTTTAAATTATCTGCTGACAGTGCTTTAGCTGTAATTTCTAAACTTAATGCAGTAGATATGAATGCTGCGGCAAGTGCCGGAGGTATTGCAGAATCTATGAGTAAAACTGCTAGCTCTGCACAGCAAGCCGGAGTATCCATTGACCAGTTAATAGGTATGATTGCAACACTGACTGATGTATCTCAGGCATCACCTGAAAACGTTGGCACAGCAATGAAGTCTATTATTTCCAGATACACCCAAGTTAAGGCGAATAAATTTGTTGACTATGAGAGTGGAGATGATCTTTCAAATGTTGAAAAGGTTCTTGCCAAAGTAGGCGTAAAAATCCGTGATGGTGTAACCGATTTTAGGGACTTAGGAGATGTTTTAGATGAACTTGCAGGCAAGTGGAATACTTTAAACGATGTAGAGCAGAACGCTATCAGCTACAATCTGTTTGGTTCGTATCAGAGTAACTTTGGACGTATCCTTCTTTCTAACTGGGATAAGGTTGAGAAGCTGACCGAAATATCAGAAACTTCCAGCACAGAAGCGTTAGATAAGTTTAGCGTCTATACCGATTCTGTACAGTCTCATATCAATTCTATGATCGCAAGTTATGAACATCTGGCATCTGTTATTGCAGACAGTGAATTTCTAAAGGGTGCTGCAGATACCGGAGCTGCATTCCTAGATACAATTTCTGCTATCATTGATAAGTTGGGCGTAATGTCTACAGCTATGGGAGCAGTTACAGCCGGTGCAGCATTAAAAGGACATACCCTTGGTGTGTTCGATAACAACGGTACAGATATAACATTCTTAGGAAAGACCCTAGAAGAAATGAAGCAAGCCTCTGCCGAAGGACAGAAGTTTGGTGGTTTGTTTACATCTAACGTTATCCAGCCTATAAGCAACGCTCAATCTGTTATTGACAATTACAATAAATTGGTTGCAAACCAGTGTGTAAATCAGGATCGCATTAACAGGCTTACAGATGATCTGGATATGAGAAAATATCTGTCCGGGCTTAATGGCGCAGAGGCAGGAATGAAAGGGTATACTGCATCTCTAAACATGGGAACAGCTGCTACTATGGGATTAAAAGTTGCTACAGTTGCCTTGAATATGGCATTTAACATGGCTGTAATGGCAGCAGTAACAGCAAGTGTAAGTTTCCTTGTAAATAAATATAAGGAACTGAACCCAACAATAGAAGAGGCTACCTCTGCGCTTGAAGAAAACCAAAATGAGTTACAACAGCACAATGATAAAGTAAAAGAATTGAGCAATCAGCTGAAAGAGACTCAGGATAGGCTAGAAGAGCTAAATGGTGTAGGTGGCATTAAAAGCCTGACCGATCAGGAAGAAGTAGACAGGTTAAAGAATGTCACAGAGGAGTTGAAAACACAGCTTGCAGTAGAGAAGGAAAGAATAGCACTTAAAGCAAGAGATACACTTTCTTCTGCTGAAAAAGCATACCATGCTTATGATCCCAAATATACAGACCAAGGGGACGAATGGAAGCCACAGGCTGTAGGTGCGCATGGTGCTTACGTCCCTGGTTCTAATGGTGGAAAAATGTCTAATTCCCCTGTAGAAGAGTTGGATAATACCATAAAAGCATATGAGAAAGCGTATGAACAGTTACAGCAAATGCAGGCTGAAATAGATCAAGCCTCTGCCGAAGGTAATTCTAGTGTCGTACAAAAGTTGACTACTGATTACCAGAATAAGCAACAAGAACTTGTAGGCATCAGGCAACATGCTTATGATACATACACAATAGTAAATGGTGTAAATTCTGCATTTAAGGATATTTCAAAATCTGGTGAAGTATTAACAACGGCTGAACAAAGTATGTTTGATGAAACATCCAGAGGAATTGATGTTTATAATGATTTTTTGGGAACTATTCAAAAGACTGCGGTTAATGTAGATGATTTGACTGATAAAACAGATACATACTCTGATGAAGCAGAGCAGTCAGCACAGGCACAGGAAGATTTAAACGCCGCACTGAAAAAGACACCGGAAGGTAAGCAGATTGCAGCAATTAATGAAATGTCTACAGGGTTCGAGAAGATTGACAAGATAATGAAGGATGTCGAGGATAAGGGTACTTTCGACTATTCCGACCTTGCGGATACCAATTTTACAAAAGCCTTTTCTGGTATGGACTCTTATGATAATTTCATCAAAACAGTATCTACATACCCATCTGATTTAGGAAAATGCCAAGATGCATTTAATGATCTTGTTACAGACTTCCTCAATTCTTCTGGCATCATTGATAATCTGACTGATGATACCGCCGACCTTACAACAGCAATGCTCTCTAATATGGGTGTATCTAATGCAGAGGAGTTAGTAACAGAAGCTCTTGCGGCTAAACATGCACAGTTGGCAGCACAGAAGTACATTGATGCAAATGCAAGTAATGATCTGAAAGATGCCACCTTAGATGAATACGTGCAGTTTTTAAATGAAGCAAGCGGTTCTGAGGTATCCAAAGCAGCATTAGCACAGTTGGAACTTGCAAAATTAGCTGTAAATAATGTAAAAATTGATACTGCATCAGATATTGAACAGGTTATTGCATTAGCAAATGCTGCCGGAGCAAGTGCAGCAAACTTGTTGGAATTGCAGAGAGCTGAAAGTATCTTAGGACAGGTTGAAGCAGGTACATTAGATATGGATGTTCCTGGAAATAATATGCTGCTAGACTATGCTAATAACACCAAGAATAAACTCAACAACAATACATTTAAGTTTGAATATGAAGAACTAGATCCTGAGAAATTCAAAAAAGCCGTTTATGACGGTGGCGTTAAGACCAATACACCAAGTAAAGGTTCGTCAGGCTCCAAAGGTGCTAAAGAAAACTCCACTATCGATTGGATCAAGCGTAGTGCAGAACTACTTGAACGTGAAAGTACCCGTCTACAGACCGCTATAGACGATACTTGGAAAGCCTATACAGGATTATCTCAAGCAGATATAGAACGTGTTCAGGAACTGTTTAGTATGAATTTGACTCCAAATTCAGATGAAGTAAATGAACTTTTGGACTATGCTGATAAATTGGGTGTTTCTATCGGAGAACTTCAAGACCTTGCTAACAATAATGGACTAGAGAGCAGACAGTCTCTACTAGAGCAACTGATTGACGTTGACAAACAACGGTTAGATCAGGGTATTGATTCTCTCAACTATTATAAGAACTCCTATGAAGAGTATGTAGCAAAAGTTCCTGAATACCGTGACAAGATTGAAAATGGCGGCATCGACATCGAAAGTTTCTCAGGTGATGAGAAAACCAAGATTGAGAACGCTATGAATGCCTATGATTCTTACCTGAACCAGAAGAAAACGAATCTGGAATTGTCTAATACTATTCGTGATAACGAGTTAAAGTATTACACAATTGCTATTGATGAGATAGATAAGAAAAATGCCCGCCTTAGCAATTCTAATGATCTGATTCAAAAGCAGATTGATCTGTTAAATACACAAGGCGTTACTGTTTCTTCCAGTATGTATGACCAACTCATATCCAATACCGAAGGACAGATTGGTTATCAGCAGGAAAAACTGCAAAAGCAAAAGGATCAACTTATCAAAGCTATCACAGAAGAAGGCTTAAAAGTTGGTAGCGATAAATGGTACGAACTGAATGACGAGATTATGTCTACTGAGGGTTCTATCAAAGACCTTGAAAAAGCCCAAGCTGAATATGAGAAGCAACTCCGTGAACTCCCCATCACCAATCTTGAGAAGTTAGGCACTATCTACCAGAACATCCTTGATACCATTCAGAACTGGGGCGCTGAAATGGAAGCCTCCGGCAAGACATTAAATGCTGACTACTATCAGAAGCTCATTAACAATGCTAATACTTCCATCTCTAATTATAAGGAAGAAATCGAAGCTATCCAGGATGTTATGAGTGATTATGACCCTGGCACAGACAACTGGAATGAGATGAATGATAAGCTACAACAGTGTAACTCTTCTATCTCTTCTCTTGTACAGAACATGCATAAGTGGAATGAAGAGCTACTAAATCTTCCTATTCAGAAGATCTCAGATGCATCTGATTCTCTGAGTAAGATTGTTGATGGACTGAATGATGTCAAGAGTGAGCATGAGACAGTCATTAGTGCTGTAACAGGTGCTATCAGTGATGAAATTGACCGCCTGAATGACGAAAAGGAAGCCTATGAAGATACGATCAATGACCAGAAGGAAGCTCTGCAAGATAGAATGGACTTACTGGATAAGCAGAATGAGAAGCTGAAACTGCAAGCTCAGTATGAACAGGCACTCTATGATCTTGAAAATGCCACTACGCAAAAAACTGAAAAGGTAAAGTTATTGCCTTCTTTCACAGTAATGTGATTGCAATAAAAGTAGCTATAACGGTTAAAATCCGATGGGACGGACAAGACCGTGGAAAGATTGAATTTAGACAAAAATAAAAGCATAACTATAGATATTCTCCTAAAAACGAACATACGTTCTAGGTTTACAAATCTTAATTATTGTGTATAATATAAGTGAGAGATTAGAAATGATTTCTTATTTGAGGTGTATCTCAGCCATTAAGTGAGAATTAGCAAACTTTAGTGTTTCGCTACTTAATGCGAATGTTAAAACTAGGTGTATCTCAGCCGCAAATGAGAACTATAAAATAGGAGGGATTTATTCTCTCCTATTTTAATATGAGGAGACGAATGATAGAATTTTATGAAATAGATGATGAATATATAGATTATTTACAAAAATTCGATTCAAAAATATATTCTACAAAAATGGGAAATAGAAATCACACAAGAAAGTATATTGGGGTTCTGTTTCATAATAAAAACTGTAAATATATCATTCCTTTATCTTCATATAAGCCTCAAACATATGATGATATGTATGAATCAATAAGTTTTAAAAAGATTGCTAATTATGCAGTATTACGGATAAATAACATGATTCCAATTATTGATTCTGTTATACATAAAATAGATTTTTCAAAAGAAACCGATGAACGTTATAAAACATTATTACAGAATGAATACAGAGTTATTAAATCTCGTGAAAAAGAAATACGAAGAGATTCCAGGATAGTTTATTTTTATAGGTTGAATGATAAAAATAAGAACACAAAGTTATACAATATTTGTTGTAATTTTGTTTTATTAGAAGAAAAGTCAATATTATATCAACCCCAAGACACCAATTAAGGTGTCTTTTCTTATGTCTAAATTCAAAATCCGTAGAGACTGTAATACCTGCATAAGTAATTATGTGGGTTTCGCTATTCCCCTACTCTTTAAATGGAGGGGTGAAGATCCAGTCCGATCTTACGAAATAATCCCAAATAATAAGAAACGTAAGAGTATGCCAGAAATGACATACCGCCATAATATATTTATGGTCAAAAGGGGAAATGCCATGCCCCGAAGCAACAGGATGTATCAGAAATGGCGAAATGACCTATGAATCCAATGCTGACAATCTTCGCAATGCACAGGAATCAGTTCAGGATTCTCTGGCTGCATTAAAGAAGCAGGAATTGCAAGATCAGATGGATGCCTTAGATAATGCTTTAGATGATTACAATGACAAGTTACAAGATACTTTGGATTCTTTACAGAAAATCAGTGATAAATGGTCTGAGATCGCATCAAAGAAGGAGCAGCAAGTCAATGAAACCACTGCTACAGATATTCTTGGCAATGGTTGGAAAGACAAGGTTCTAAGCGGCAATGATGCTGACATTTTCCAGATGTTTAGCAAGCTGTATTCCGATAATGTAGACCAGATCAACAAGTATCAGGAGCAGATTGACTCTACAGAACATATCTCTTCTTTAATCCAAGAATACATTGACTCCTATAAAGCTGGTACTCTCACTTATGAAGAGGCACAGGCTGGCATCCATGATCTTGTATCACAGATGAACCAGAAAATGTCTGCCATGGACAACCTACAGAACATCTACAATTACATGGGTAAAGTTTATGATACTGCCGCAGATGGTAATTCTGTATTTGCAGGTATCCAGAAAGCATTTTCTGAGTCTGGCAATCAGTTAATCTCTTCTCTTGAACAGTACCAAGCTAACGCAGGTCTTATCTCCGAGTCTATGAGCAGTTGGCAACAGCTGACCAATAACGTAGAGAGTATCAAAGATATTCTGGAAGATGTAAAGGATAACCTGAAAGATACAGAACGTGATAGTGATAGCAAGAAGGATAAAGATGATAATGTTCGTGGCTCTGGAAACAGTAGAGCAACTGGCAAACATTCTTCTAAGAGTGTATATGGTAGCTCCGGCTTTTCTGCTGAAAAACATCATAGTGGTGTATTCAGTGGTGCTGTGGGTAGTTCTTCTGCTGACAAAACAGATAAGATCAGAGTCCTTGAAGCCGAGAAACTAGAGCCAAATGAAGTACCGGCGGTACTAGAACGTGGGGAAATGGTCTTTACTCCTGAGCAGATGGAGAAGCTTGTAGCAAGTTTTAGTGCTACGGCATACGTTCCTGATAATTCATGGATAAAGAACATGTATCCTTCTGCTACTGTTAATACGAAGCCGAATATAGTCAATGTCTCTGTTGGTGATGTGAAACTGACAGATGTAAGAGATGTGGACGGTTTTGCCAAGGCTATGGGTAAAGATTTTGTTCCGCTTGCAAGACAAGCCATGGCAAGGTTTTAAACATAGGGAGAGTATTCAGAAATGGGTACTCTCTTCTTTAATTTAAAGGAGATTTTATGGAAAACTATACAGAGATTTTTAAGAATGTTATTTCTATGGTGCAGGAAATGATTAGTAAGTCTATTAATAAAGCCGCTTATGACAAGACATTCCGAGCTATTGTTATAGATAAGAAGAAAGATGGCGTATACGAGATTGAATACAAGGGCAAGCGTTACAGTGCCAGATGTAAGACACCATTGGAAGCAGGTAAGATTGTTACTGTGTGTGCGCCGCAGAATAAGTGGAATGAGCTGTATATACAGAGTGATGAAGAGTATGTACTGAATGAACTAAGTTCAAAGTTTTTTGCAGATACATTAAAAGGTGGAACTGCATTAGATATAATTGAACAGCTCAGATATGGTCATGGACAGTGCGGTTCAGTGTATGTAGACGATTGTACTTATGTAAATGTTTCTATTCCCGAAGGCTGGTATAACTTTCTATGGATACCTCACAGAAATGGTGGCACTGCAGGCGACAATTTTAAATATGGCACACTGACACTATATCCTATGAATATGACGGGGAATGTGTACGTGATCCAGTATTCCCAGGGAAATATTAGCATGGTGAAGGTACTGTAAGATAGATCAGAAAACTGAATAAATGGAGTAAAAGGATTTATAGGGCGCTCTTAAATGGGGCGTCCTGTTTTAATATATAGCAAAAGATAAGAAGGAAAACTATGGATAATAAATATAATATTCCTATTTGGGAAAAAGTAAATCTAACTTTGGAAGAATATGCTGCATATTCTGGCATTGGAATTAATAAACTTCGTGAATTATCAAATGATGAACATTGTCCATTTGTATTATGGGTAGGGACCAAAAGACTGATAAAACGTGTGTTATGTGACAAATACATAGAAAAACTATATTCAATTTAAAGTGTGCAGAGGCTTCATTTATGGTACAATAGTAATATCATATTGAGGCTCTTTTTTATGTTAGAAAGGGCTGATTAAATGGCAACAAAAAGAAAAGATACAAAAGGAAAATTACTGAGGAAGGGGGAAAGTCAAAGAAAAGATGGTACTTATATGTATCGCTGGACAAATAGGTTAGGAAAGAGGGAAACCATTTATGCAAGTACCCTGGAAGAGTTAAGAGAAGAAGAAACTATAATATTTCAGGAAATAGTGCAAGGAATAAACCGCCAATCTATTGTATTAAATGGACAAATTGAGCGGTATTTGAGGACTAAAAAGAAGCTGAAAAAATCCACAAAGGCGAATTATAAATACTATTATGAACACATAATACAGGATTCTGTTCTTGGAAAAATGCGGATAAATGATATTCGTAAATCAGATATATTATTGTTTTATAGTGATTTATATGATGACGGAATGGCTCCGGGAACAATAAAGATATTACAGAAAATCATACGTCCTGCGCTACAGTTGGCATGTGATGATGATATTCTTTCAAAAAATCCTGCGGATGGTTGTACGAAAGAGTATGAGGAAAATCCGGAGAAGAAGTATGCTCTTACATTAGAAGAAGAGCAGGAGTTTCTTGATAGGATACGAAATAGACCTAGAATGAAAAGGCATTATCCTGTATTTGCTATCATGCTAAAGACTGGTATGCGCATTAGTGAAGTTGTCGGATTGACTTGGGATGATGTAGATATGCAGAATAGGACAATAAATATTAATCACCAGATCCAATACAGAAATGTGGATGGTCATGCTAAATTTTATGCAGAGGTTCCGAAAACAAGTGCAGGAGTGCGGATGATACCAATGCCAGATGAAGTATATGAGTTATTTCGTGAGCAGCGGAAAATATGGCTGCAAACTCCTAAATTGCCTGATTTCCAGGTTGATGGATATTCAAATTTTGTATTTGTATCTAATAAATCAGGAAAATGTTTGTCTCATAATAGTATGAGAAGGACACTGCGGGCAATTGTGAATATGAATTCTAAAAGAGAGTGCCAGCTTCCGAATATATCTCCGCATATTTTAAGGCATACAGCATGTAGCAGACTGGCAGAATCAGGTTGTGATATAAAAGTTATCCAATATTTGCTTGGTCAGATCGATATAAGGACTACTATGAGGGTATATAATCACGTTGATTTAGACAGAGTAAAACGAGAGCTGAATCGCCTGGAAGCCTTGAAAAATAAGGGTTTTGAGGACAAAATTTTTACACCAATTTCTACACCAAATTTACACCAATTGCCCGATAAAATATGTAGAGTTATGTAGGTTTATGTGACTTTGGTAGAATCGAAATATGATTAAAATTTATCAAAAAGATGTGAAAAGACAGAAAAACATCAAAAAATGCCCTAAAAACAACAAAAAACCTCTTGCAATTTCAAAAAAATAGTATTATAGTTACAACTAACAAGTGAATAAGATCTTCAGGGCGGGGTGTGAATCCCCACCGGTGGTATAGCCCACGAGCCGCAAGGTATGATTCGGTGAAATTCCGAGGCCGACAGTACAGTCTGGATGAAAGAAGATAGAGAACAGGATAGATGATATAGTAAGATATAGCATCAGATATTTGTTGAACATCAGCTCTGAAACAGTAATTGTTTCAGGGCTTTTTGATTTTTAGGCAGTGTTTGAGTTATTTAAAAATTATCATGAATTTCCCATTTTTTACAAAACGCTCTGGAGAATACGATAGGATCCAGGGCGTTTTTTGATGCCATGCATATTGCGGGATGCATTAGAGATGTGTCAACGGATTAGGCGTTCCTGAAAGAAAACGAGGAGGCGAAAGTTTGAAAAAAACAGAGAATTACAGTGAAGACGAAAAATATATGTCCGTAGCCATTGAGCTGGCGAAGAAGGGGTACGGCTATACAGCGCCAAATCCGGTAGTTGGGGCAGTGATCGTAAAAGATGGCTGTATTATTGGTCAGGGATACCATGAAAAATATGGAGAACCTCACGCGGAGCGGAATGCGTTGGCTTCCTGCAGCCAGTCTCCAGAAGGCGCCACGATCTATGTAACGTTGGAACCCTGCTGTCATCACGGAAAGCAGCCACCATGCACAGATGCCATCATAGAAGCAGGTATCAGCCGGGTAGTGACCGGTTCCGGGGATCCCAATCCATTGGTGGGTGGAAAAGGAATCCGGATTTTAAAGGATCATGGAATACAGGTAACAGAACATGTGTTGAAGGAAGAATGCGACGGATTAAATCCGGTATTTTTCCATTACATCCAGACTGGCCGCCCTTATGTGACCATGAAATACGCCATGACTATGGATGGAAAGATCGCCGCTTATACCGGTGCTTCCAGATGGGTGACCGGGGAAGAAGCCAGGCATCATGTACATGAACAGCGAAAGAAAAATACTGGGATCATGGTGGGGATCGGTACGGTACTGGCAGATGATCCTATGCTTAACTGCCGCATAGAAGGAGGCAGAGATCCCATCCGTATTATCTGCGATACTCATTTAAAGACGCCTGTGACCTCGAAGATCGTAAAAACCGCAAAGGATATTCCTACTATCATTGCCTGCTGTGTATCAGATGAAGAACTGCAAAGGCCTTATAAAGAGGCGGGCTGCAAAATACTTTTAACAGAGAAGAAAATGGGCCATATTGATCTGCAGCATCTTATGGAGCTGTTGGGGAAAGAGAAGATAGACAGCGTTCTGTTAGAGGGCGGCGGTACTCTTAACTGGGCGGCATTAGAAGCGGGGATCGTTCAGAAAGTACAGGCATATATAGCGCCAAAGCTTTTTGGGGGAACAACGGCCAAGACTCCCGTAGAAGGAAGAGGCGTAGAAGAACCGGATCAGGCATTTCTGATCAAACATAAAAAGGTCAGAGTTCTGGGAGAGGACCTGCTGATAGAAGGAGAGGTGGAGAGAAATGTTTACGGGGATCATTGAAGAAAAGGGCACGATCAGTAAAATTATGAAAAACGCCAGTCAGGCAGTCCTTACTATAAAAGCGCAGAAGATCATGGAAGATATCCATAAAGGAGACAGCATTGCAGTAAACGGGATCTGTCTTACGGTTACAGCATTTTCTAAAAATGAATTTCAGGCAGATGTAATGCATGAAACATTAAACCGCACTGCACTTAAAATGCTAAAGCCGGGAAGCAGTGTAAATCTGGAGCGGGCTATGGCAGCAGGAGGCAGGTTTGGAGGTCACATGGTATCCGGTCACATTGACGGTACCGGAAAAATCGCAGAGATAAAAGAAGACAGTCTGGCGATCTGGTACACCATAGAAGCACCGCCACAGATCCTTCGATATATTGTAGAAAAAGGTTCGATTGCCATTGACGGAATCAGCCTTACAGTAGCAAAGGTAACGCAGACAACTTTCTCTGTTTCTACCATACCCCATACAAGGAGTGCTACTACATTAGGAGAGCGGAGACCAGGAGATCTGGTCAATCTGGAAAATGATATTGTAGGGAAATATGTGGAAAAGTTCATATGTGAGAAAAATACTCACGGAGCAATAGTGGATAAAAATGAGAAAAAAACTCACGGAATAACGAGAGAGAAACTGATGCAATACGGGTATTAATGGATATGAATTAAAAAATCCCGAAGTACGTAGAGAAAAAGAGAGGAGAAATATCATGGATCAGAGGAAGAATACAGAAAATGGATTTAATGAAAATGGATTTAATACAGTAGAGGAGGCACTGGAAGATTTAAGACAGGGAAAACTGATCCTTGTTACAGATGATCCGGACAGAGAAAACGAAGGGGACTTTATCTGTGCGGCAGAATTTGCAACCACAGAAAACATTAATTTCATGGCAGTCCACGGAAAAGGCCTGATCTGTATGCCAATGTCAGAAGCTTATGTGGAAAAATTGCAGCTTCCTCAGATGGTCACAAAGAATACAGATAACCATGAAACTGCGTTTACCGTATCCATTGACTGTGTTGATACTACAACCGGTATCTCTGCAGCAGAGCGTTCTATCACTGCCATGCGCTGCGTAGCAGAAGATGCAAAACCGGAAGATTTTAGACGTCCGGGCCATATGTTCCCTCTTCTTGCAAAGAAAAATGGTGTTTTAGAGCGTAATGGACATACAGAAGCAACGGTTGATCTGTGCCGCCTGGCTGGTTTAAAGGAATGTGGCCTCTGCTGCGAGATCATGAAAGAAGACGGAACCATGATGCGCACCCCGCAGTTAAAGGAACTGGCGAAAGAATGGAATATCAAATTTATCACTATCAAAGATCTTCAGGAGTACAGAAAAGTCCACGAACAGCTGGTGGAGCGGGTGACTATAACGAAAATGCCTACAAAATATGGCGTGTTTAAAGCTTATGGATATATAAACCGACTGAACGGAGAACATCACGTGGCATTGGTAAAAGGTGATATAGGAAACGGGGAAGATGTGCTTTGCAGAGTCCATTCAGAATGCCTTACTGGAGATGTGTTCGGTTCCCTGCGCTGCGATTGCGGCCAGCAGTTTGCTGCAGCTATGACACAGATTGAAAAAGAGGGCAGAGGCATCCTGTTGTATATGCGCCAGGAAGGCAGAGGAATCGGCCTGATCAATAAATTAAGAGCCTATGAACTGCAGGAACAGGGAATGGATACCTTAGAAGCCAATCTTGCTCTTGGTTTTAAGGGAGATGAAAGAGAATATTATATCGGCGCCCAGATATTAAGAGACCTGGGAGTAAGAAGCATGCGTTTACTTACCAATAACCCGGATAAAGTGTATCAGCTGTCTGCCTTTGGCATTAAGATCACAGAGCGGGTACCGATCCAGATGCAGGAAACAGAATATGATCATTTTTATCTGCAGACCAAGAAGATCCGTATGGGTCATATGCTGCAGTAATATTAAAATAACATACATATACGAAAGGAAACAAAAATCATGCGTACATTAGAAGGAAAAGTAGTAGCAAGAGAGATCAAAGTAGGAATCGTAGCAGCCAGATTTAATGAATTTATTGTATCAAAATTAGTGGCAGGTGCCAGAGACGGCCTGCTGCGCCATGATGTAAAAGATGAGGACATTGATCTTGCATGGGTTCCAGGAGCTTTTGAGATCCCGTTGATCGCATCTAAAATGGCAAAAAGCGGAAAATATGATGCAGTGATCTGCCTGGGAGCTGTTATAAGAGGAGCAACCAGCCATTATGATTACGTGTGCAGTGAGGTTTCTAAAGGCATTGCCAGTGTGTCTTTAACAAGCGATATTCCGGTCATGTTTGGAGTTCTGACCACGGATAATATTGAACAGGCCATTGAGCGTGCAGGAACAAAAGCAGGAAATAAAGGCTATGACTGTGCCCTTGGTGCTATTGAAATGGTAAACCTGGTGCGTCAGCTGGAAAATTGAAAAGCAGAAAATGCAAAATATGGATCATGAGATTGGCAATAACAATCGTGAACGCAAAAAAAGCCGCCCATCCAGGCGGCTTTTGGCGTATATTATTTCTTTTCACTTTTCTTTTCCCGTACTTTCTCATGCACCTTAAGAGGCATCATCAGATGCTCGATCATGATATTGTAAGCTTTCTGGCCATCCCCTTCTTTCAATGCGTTATAATAAGCCAGATGTTCATCCACAGTTCCCTGGATACGGCCTTCTGTGGAAAGGGCATCCTGAGAGGTTAAGTGGATCAGGTACAGCAGGCGCTGGAAGATCTGGTTGAATTCATCATTGTGGAGATAGTTGACGATAAGCAGATGGAACTGATGGTCATAATAAATGAAATCTTCCAAAGCGTCAGAATTTAATGCTTCTTCCATGTTATCCAGGATCATTTTTAAACTGCGCAGCAACTCTTTTCCTTCTTTGGTATCTGTCTGTGATGCGATCACGGTGGTACAGAAGCCTTCAATAGCGCAGCGGATCTGGATACTGTCTTTCATATCCTTTTCATTTAACTGACGGATCATAAAGCCTTTGCTTGGTATAATGGTGATATAGCCGTCCTGGCTTAAACACTGGAGGGCTTCACGCATAGGGGTTCGGGAAATTCCTATTTTTGCGGACAGTTTTGTTTCGGAGTAGAGCTGTCCCGGCTCTAGTTCGCCGTTTAAAATGCCGTTTTTAATGGAATCGTAGGCCTGCATCTGCAGGAAGCTTTTTTCTTTCATTTCTTGTATCCATATCCTTTATATTTAAATCAAATTCTGTATACAATCTTAAGGCTAAAGTGTTATGTCTGTCAAGAAAAACCATTGATTTTCCTATTATTTTCCCCATTTTTTTGCCGGATAGGGGATATTTTCAAATCAAGTCTTGTATAGAAAAGTAACTTATTGTAAACTGAAAGTAACTATTTTGTATATATATGACAAGGGTATAAGAAAGTGCATTATCAGAAATGCACAAAAACATCGTTAAAAATTTGTTGACTTTTATTTCGTTGAAAATCTTGACAGTATACCGACATACCGGTATACTGGTATACAGATAGGCGAGAAAAAAGCCAACAAAGAAAATAAAAACCAATTTTAAGGAGGAACCTAAAATGTGTGTTTATGAAATGGGTAACTTAAGAATTGTTGATCTTTCCAAGATCCTGGATCCAAAGACAGAGAGCAGAAGATGCCATCTGTTCCGCTTCAATACCGGCGGTGCTATCCCGGATTTCCACACCAACATGGATCTGATGAGCCATCTGGGAACCCACTGTGAGTGCCCTTATCATCATGATGATAACTGGCCATCTGTAGCTGAGCTGCCTTTAACCACTTTCTTAGGCCGTGCAGTATACGTAGACTTCAAGGAGACTGTTGCTAAGCGTGGACATATCACCGCTGCTGACTTAGACCGTGAAGCTGGAAAGGTAAGAGAAGGAGATATCGTTATCATCGACTCTTCCTACAAGCTGTATCCATTTACACCTGATACCAACACTGACAAGGATCAGCGTCTGTTAGTTGGTGCTGAGAGCGCTGAGTGGTTCAAGGCTCACAAGGTAAAAGCTGTTGGCTTTGGTGATGGTGTTTCCATCGAAAACTGCAACGAAGATGTTAAGCCTTTCCATGACATCTTAATGGCAGAGAACATTGTATTCCTGGAAGTTTTAAGAAACTTAGAGCAGCTTAAGAAGGATGTATTCTTCATGAGCTATTCCCCACTTCCAATCCTTGGACTGGATTCCAGCCCTGTTCGTGCATATGCAATTGAAGGACTTGCTGAGTTCTCCGAATAAACCCCGGACTTTTAAAAGACTGCGCCCACGCATAAGAAGAGTTTATGCAGGGCGCAATCTGCTTTAAGGCACAGTGTAAACGTTAAACGTAAGAATGGGAAAAGGAGAAAGTAAAATGCGTATTGCAGTGATCGGTGCAGGAGCAATGGGTTCTATCTATGGTGGACATCTTTCCCAGCATAATGATGTTCTTTTAGTAGATACCAATGAAAAAGTAGTAGAGCAGGTTGCAAACAACGGTCTTCTGATCGATGAAGACGGAACCACTCATACTTATCATCCAGGTGCAGTCAGCAACACGAAAGGACAGGAACCGGCAGATTTAGTGATCCTCTTTGTAAAGGCTCTGTTCTCCAGGGCAGCATTAGAGGGTAACCGTGGTCTGATCGGACCAAACACCCGCCTGATGACTTTACAGAACGGTGCGGGACACGAAGATCTGTTAAAGGAATTCGTTGATGAAGACCATATCGTTATCGGTACAACCGAAGATAATGGTGCTGTTCTTGGAATGGGACATGTTCGCCGCGGCGGAACCGGTGTTACCAATGTTGGTATGCTGGTAGAAGACAAGGAAGGTTTCCTTCCTCAGTTAAAAGAAGCATTTGACCAGTGTGGTTTTAATGTAAAGATCCATGAAAACATCCAGACTCTGATCTGGGACAAGCTGTTTACCAATGTTTCCTTAAGTGCCCTTACAGGTGTTCTCCAGGTAGACATGGGCTACATTGCAGCTAACGAGTATGCGTGGGATCTGTGTTGCCAGCTGATCCATGAGACAGTAAAGACAGCAGCAGCAGCCGGACTGAATTTCGATGAAGAAAAAGTTCGTGAAAAAGTTAAAAATACTTCCATCAACAATCCAAACGGCTGTACTTCTATCCGTGCAGACCTGCGTGATGGCAGAAGAACAGAAGTTGATACCATCAGCGGCGCTGTAGTACGTGCAGCACACAAGTATGGTGTGGAAGTTCCGGGCCATGAGTGCATTGTACGTCTTGTACATGCAATGGAAGGCAGAAACAAATAAAAGCTTTTATTTATAAAGGCTTTAAATAAAATAAAGGGAGAGAAAAAATGATCTTTTCATCTATCAAGAATGGTGATTCTTTTGAAAAGTACCCTGCAGCGATCCAGACTGCATTAGAGTACTTAAAGAGCCACGATTTCGCATCTATGGAACCTGGTGTATATGAGATCCAGGGAAAAGACATCTATGCTCAGGTATTTGATGCCATGACAGAAGATGTTGCTGACAGACGTCCGGAGTCTCATGAGAAATATCTGGATGTACAGTTCTTAGTATCCGGAAGAGAGCGTCTTGGATTTACCAAGAACACCGGAAACTACAAAGTAGCAGAGCACATTAAGGAAAGAGACCTGATCTTCTATGAGTCTGTAGAAGATGAAGGATACATTGAGTCCCGTCCGGGATGTTTCTGTGTATTCTTCCCATCCGATATCCATCGTCCACAGGTTATCTCCGGCGAAGCTATGAACCTGCGCAAGGTTGTAGTTAAGGTAAGCGTAGCACTGCTGTAATTATATTACGGGGGCAGTGTCGCTGCGTACAGGATAATTGTGTATATAAAAATTTTATAGATCAGTAAACTTAGCAGCTCAGCATGTAATACTGGCCTGAAAGACGATTTTCGGGCCAATATGCTGAACTGCTATAATATTGGAAAAATCCGTAAAAAAAGTGTTAAAAAATGCGTTAACGCAAGTTAACAGCAAGAAAATATTTGAAAAATCAATTTGTAAAACCAGTAGGAGGATTTACCGGTATGTTTAAAAAATTGGCAATGGCTGTGGGGGTTATTTGCCTTATGGGTATGCTTACAGCCTGTGGACGTACTTCCGAACAGAAGGTGACAGAGATTCGCGTAGCTTTCAACCAGAACGAGAACCATCCGCAGTATCGTGCCATGAAAGCATTTGGGGAAAAATTTGAGAAGGAAACAAACGGACGTTATCATGTAACCATTTATCCTAACGGGGTATTAGGAGAGCAGGGAGCAATGGCTGAATTTATCCGTACAGGAGCGCTGCAGATGGCAATTGTGCCATGTTCCGTTCCGGAAGGATATGACGCTGACTTTGCGATCGTAGGTGCACCTTATCTGTATGATAATATCGATCATCTTGAAAAAGCAACATTAAACGGGGTATTTGATGATCTGTTTGCATCTACTGAAAAATACAAATTCCGTGTACTGACTGTTTATACAGCAGGCGAGAGAAATGTATATGCAAAGAAACCGATCAATTCTGCAGACGATCTTAAAGGTATGATCATTCGTGTAAATGACAGCCCGACCTATGTAGAAATGGCAAAACTGATGGGCGGTAACGGAAGCGTTATGGCACAGTCTGAGGTTTACACAGCACTGCAGCAGGGCGTTATTGATGCAGCTGAGAACAGTGAGCTGGTTTACCGTGACTTCAAGCATTATGAGGTAGCTCCTTACTATGCTTACACCCGTCACATTGTACATCCTGACGTAGTACTTGCAAGTACCGCATTCTTAAATTCCTTAAGTGATGAAGACAGAGAGATCTTCGACAGACTGATCAAGGAATCCACTGAAGAAGAATTTGAAACATTTAAACAGGATATTGAAGTAGCAAAGAAAGATGCCGAAGAAGCCGGAACCCAGTTCTGCTATCCGGATACCAACGAACTGCGTGAGCGCTGCATGCCTCTGTTAAATAAGATCGCAAACCAGTCTGACATGACAAAGCAGATCTATGACGCAGTAGTAGCTTTAAGAGAGGAGGACAATAAATAATGAAAACATTAAAACATGGATTAGACCGCTTTTTAGCTTTCGTCTGTATCGTTGATTTTATCGTTATGGTCCTTCTTACCGTATACCAGGTAGTAGTCCGCTATGTGTTCAAAAGCCCAAGCAGTGTCAGCGAAGTTCTGACCCGTTACTGCTTTGTATGGCTGATCCTTCTGTCCGCAACCTATGTGTTTGGACAGCGTGATCATATCTGCATTACTTATTTAAAGGATAAACTGAATGGCAGCACCAAGAGACTGTTAGATGCTGCGATCGAAGTAGTTATTATTCTCTTCTCTGCGCTGATCCTGGTTTATGGTGGTTCCGTTATCACAACCATGAACATGCTGCAGTATGACTCTATCCTTAAGATCCCTACAGGAACCATTTACAGTATCATTCCTGTATGTGGCGTACTGATCATTTTCTACAGCATCTATAATCTCACTGTAGAACTGAACAAGAAAGAAGGAGGAGAGTAAGTTATGTCTATCGCAGTTCAGGTTGCCCTGGTAATGGTCGTTCTTCTGGTTTTATTACTGGCAGCAGGTGTGCCCATCGGTGTGGGAATCGGACTTTCTTCCGCAGTTTCCATGATCTGCATGCTGCCATCCAATGTAGCGTTTGCAACATCCGCACAGAGAATTTTCGCAGGTTCCAACTCATTCTCACTGATCGCGATCCCGTTTTTCATTCTTGCAGGAAACATTATGAATAACGGTGGTATCGCATTAAGACTTGTAAACTGTGCAAAGGTCATCGGCGGCCGTATGCCTGGTGCATTAGCACAGTCCAATGTAATCGCAAACATGCTTTTCGGTGCGATCAGTGGTTCCGGTGCAGCAGCTGCTGCAGCCATCGGAAGCACCATGGGACCGCTGGAAGAGGCCGAAGGCTATGATAAGAACTATTCCGCAGCAGTAAACGTTGCATCAGCACCTGTTGGTATGCTGATTCCCCCAAGCAACACTATGATCGTTTATTCTACGGTTGCAGGAAGTGTATCTATTTCCGCACTGTTTATGGCTGGTTATGTTCCTGGTCTCATCTGGGGCTTAGGCGTTATCATCCTGGCAACCATCACAGCAAAGAAATTAGGCTACAGAGGCGAAGCAAAGCTGACAGCCAGCATTGTATTAAAGACTTTCTGGCAGGCGATCCCAAGCCTTTTAATGATCGTTATTGTAATCGGCGGTATTCTTTGCGGTGTATTTACCGCAACCGAAGGTTCCGCAGTAGCAGTTGTTTATGCAACCGTTCTTTCCTTAATTTATGGTTCTATTAAAATTAAGGATATTCCAAGGATCGTACTGGAGTCCGCAAAGATCACAGGTACCATTACTTTCATGATCGGACTTTCTTCTATCATGTCCTGGGCAATGGCATTTACCGGAATTCCGGATATGGTAGCTGCAGCTGTTCTTGGTATTACAAGCAATAAGATCATCATCTTCCTGTTAATTAATATCATCCTGCTGTTTGTAGGTACTTTCATGGACCCGACACCAGCAATCCTGATCTTCACTCCAATCTTCCTGCCGATCTGCACAAGCCTTGGAATGAATGCAGTTCAGTTTGGTATCGTACTTTGCTACAACCTGTCCGTAGGTACCATTACACCTCCTGTAGGAACCATCCTGTTTACAGGCTGTAAGGTAGGCGGCGTTACTATTGAAAGTGTCATCAGCCACCTGCTGCCATACTTTGTAATGATCATCATCGGTCTGCTGCTTGTGACCTATGTTCCTGTACTTTCACTGGGACTGCCGTCACTGTTAGGCTTACTGTAGGAAATTGTGCGTAAGCAAAATAGCATAAAGAATAATGAAACAGGCGTCATCGGAATTTTACCGGTGGCGTCTGTTTTTTAAATGTGCTATACTATAAAAATAGTACGATAAATTAATTAGTTGTCATAAAATTATAATGACCAGCATACACATATACATAGCGAAAATGAAAAAGGACTGCAAAGTGCCTTTTCGCCACAAAAGCGGGGTGACTTATTGAACATCAGACAATCTCAGGAAGAACTGGAACTTGTAACTTTAAGCCCGTATGCCTCTTTTTCTGCAAAAACAAAGGGCAGAGACAGGCAGGAACCTCTCTGTGATATCCGGCCGGAATACCAGCGGGACAGGGACCGTATTCTGCATTGTAAGGCATTTCGCCGTATGAAACATAAGACCCAGGTATTTCTTGCGCCTGAGGGAGATCATTACCGCACAAGACTTACCCATACATTAGAAGTGTCACAGATCGCAAGGACCATTGCGAAAGCCCTGCGGTTAAATGAAAGTCTCACCGAAGCTATTGCATTAGGGCATGATCTGGGGCATACGCCCTTTGGACATTCCGGGGAAGCTATTTTAAATGTGATCTGCGAGGATGGTTTTACCCACTATGAACAAAGCGTCCGAGTAGTTGAAAAGCTGGAAAAAAATGGAAAAGGTTTAAATCTTACCTGGGAAGTGCGGGATGGGATACGAAATCACCGTACAGCCGGTCATCCTTCTACCTTAGAAGGCGGCGTGGTCCGTCTCTCTGATAAGATCGCCTACATCAACCACGATATAGATGATGCCATCCGGGCGAAGATGTTTGAGGAGAAAGACCTTCCTGTCTGCTATACAGATGTGTTAGGCCACAGCGTCCGGGAGCGTTTAAATATCATGATCCACGATATTATCTTAAACAGTCTGGATAAGCCGGGGATCTTTATGTCAGAAGGCATGGAAGAGGCCATGATGGGTCTTCGTCAGTGGATGTTTGACCATGTATATAAAAATGAGATCCCAAAAGCAGAAGAGGGAAGAGCCCAGCAGATGCTTTCCCAGCTTTATTTCTACTATATGGATCATGTAGATGAGCTGCCACAGGAGTATTTAAACTTCTTAGATGCGGGAGAAAAAGTCTCGCGGGTGGTTTGCGACTACATAGCAGGCATGAGTGATATCTATGCCATTGACCAGTTTGAAAAATTATTTGTTCCAAAACGCTGGAACGTATATTAAAACAGGGGCAATGTTTTTGTGCCCGATATTACTTTAACAGAAGGGAGAAAAAGCATGTACTATCCGGATGAAGTCATAGAGGAAGTAAGAATGAAGAATGACATCGTAGATGTGATTTCAGGATATGTAAAGCTGCAGAAAAAAGGAGCCAATTATTTTGGCCTTTGTCCTTTCCATAATGAAAAATCACCTTCTTTTTCCGTTTCTCCGGGAAAACAGATGTATTACTGCTTTGGCTGCGGAGCTGGAGGAAATGTTCTTACCTTTGTAATGGAATATGAAAACTATACCTTTCAGGAAGCCCTTCAGTCCCTAGCAGACCGGGCGGGAGTTACTCTTCCAAAGATGGAATACAGCAAAGAAGCCAGGGAGCAGGCGGAATTTCGTGCCAGACTGCTGGAGGTAAATAAGCTGGCAGCCAATTATTTCTACTACCAGATGAAGCAGCCACAGGGAAAAATCGCATATGAATATTTCCATGACAAGCGAAAGCTTACAGATGAGACCATGCTCCGGTTTGGCCTTGGCTATTCTAATAAGACCAGTGATGATCTGTACCGTTTCCTGAAAGAAAAAGGCTATGATGATGCATTTTTAAGCCAGACAGGCCTTGTGACCATTGAAGAGAGAGGCGGAAGAGATAAATTCTGGAACCGTGTTATGTTCCCAATCATGGATGTGAACAACCGTGTCATCGGTTTTGGCGGCCGTGTCATGGGAGATGGGGAGCCGAAATATTTAAACTCACCGGAGACAAAATTATTTGATAAAAGCCGGAATCTGTATGGTTTAAACTATGCAAGGACCACCAGGGAAAAATACATGCTGGTATGTGAAGGCTACCTGGATGTGATCTCCATGCATCAGGCGGGCTTTACCAACGCAGTGGCATCTTTGGGAACAGCCTTTACCAGCCAGCATGCAGGTGTTTTAAAGCGGTATACGGACCAGGTGATCTTAACCTACGACAGTGACGGTGCCGGTATCAAGGCTGCGCTGCGTGCCATTCCTATATTAAGGGATGCAGGTATTTCTGCCAGAGTTTTAAATATGAAGCCATACAAGGACCCGGATGAATTTATTAAAAATATGGGGGCTGATGCCTTTAAGGAGCGGATCGCCCAGGCAAAGAACAGCTTCCTATTTGAAATAGATGTATTAAAACGGAACTATCAATTAGAAGATCCGGAGCAGAAGACGAAATTTTATCAGGAAACAGCAAAGAAGCTTTTACAGTTTGGAGAACCGCTGGAGCGGGATAATTACATCCAGGCAGTATCCAGGGAGCAGATGATCAAAGAAGAGGAGCTTCGCCAGCTGGTAAACCGTCTGGGAATGCAGATGGGCTTAAAAGCCGGTGACAGCTACAGGGAAGATGCTTCCGGAAGAAATGTTATTTCCAGGGAAAATGGAAGCGGTCCAGGTAATGATATGGGCCGGCCGGAATATGGCGGCAATCCTTATGAGGGACAGGCAGCGCAGAACCAGGCGGCCATAAAGAAAACAGGAAGAAAGCAGGAGCGGGAAGACGGCATACGAAGATCCCAGAGACTGCTGCTTACCTGGCTGATCGAAAATCCGGCGTTATTTGACAAGATAAAAGGCATTATAACAGCCGATGATTTTGTGGAAGACCTGTACCATCAGGTGGCAGTCATGGTATTTGAAGGCCATGAAGCAGGAAATGTAAATCCGGCAGGTATTTTAAGCCGGTTCATCAATGATGAAGACCAGTACAAAGAAGTAGCGGCATTATTTAATGCCAGCTTAAAAGAATCCTTAAACAATGAGGAGCAGAAAAAGGCATTTGCGGAAACTGTGATGAAAGTGAGAAAGAACAGTTTGGATACCGCAAGCCGGAATGCGAAAGATATAGCCCAGCTGCAGGAGATCATAAAGCAGCAGGCAGCGTTAAAACAGCTGCATATATCTTTGGATTGATTTAAGGAGGAACACTATGGAAAGAACGCGCAGAGAGGAATCTTTAAGCTTTAAGGAAAAAATGGGACGGCTTTTAGCAGATGCCCGTGCCGGGAAACGGCAGTTGGAATATCGTGATATTTTCCGGTATTTCAGACCAAAAGAGCTGAAAGAGGAAGAACTGGACCGCGTTCTTGACATATTAGCGGAAAACCAGGTTCAGATCCTGGATGAAGGGGAAGAGCAGGATGCAGGGGAAAGTGAACCTGTATCAGAGGAAAAAACGGGGCAGGCGGATCCGGTCTGCCTGTATTTAAAAGAAATTGGAAAAATTTCCCTTTTAACCCCGGAAGAAGAATTAATGCTGGCAAAGGAAGTAAGGGCCGGAAGCAGAGAAGCAAAAGAGAAACTGGCAAGGGCAAATCTGCGGCTGGTAGTCAGTATTGCCAAGCATTACGCAGGCAGGGGAATGGCATTTTTAGATCTGGTCCAGGAAGGAAACCTGGGGCTTATGCGGGCGGTAGAGAAGTTTAATTACGAAAAAGGCTACCGTTTCAGCACCTATGCTACCTGGTGGATCCGCCAGTCCATTACAAGGGCGATAGCAGATCAGGCAAGGACTATCCGCATCCCGGTGCATATGGTAGAAGTCATCAACCGGGTGATGCGAAGTTCCAGAAGGATGCTTCAGGAACTGGGACGGGAACCTACTACTCAGGAAATTGCAGAACGCTTACATATGACCAGCAAAAAAGTAGAAGAAGTGCTGAATATGGCCCAGGAGCCGGTTTCTTTGGAAACACCGGTGGGAGAGGAAGAGGACAGTCATCTGGTGGATTTTATCCAGGATGAAAAAATGTCTTTTTTGCAGGATGAGGCTTCTTTTGTGTTTTTACATGAGCAGCTGATGGAAGTATTAAAAACGTTGACTCCGAGAGAACAGCAGGTATTGTCATTGCGGTTTGGGCTTTATGACGGGCAGCCAAGAACATTGGAAGAAGTGGGAAAGCAGTTTCATGTGACCAGGGAACGGATCCGCCAGATCGAGGATAAAGCCCTGCGCAAACTGCGCCACCCCAGCAGAAGCCGGAAATTAAAGGACTATTTAGAAAGTTGAAGGATAGATATGACAGAAAAGATACAGGAAACAGAGATAAAGAAGACAAGGCTTCGCCTTTCAGAACGTTTAAAGCTGGTTGCTTCTTTTGTGCCGGAAGGCAGCCGGATCGCAGATATCGGTACAGATCATGGATATGTGCCTATTTATCTGGCAGAAATTGGAAAAATTAAAAGTGCTCTGGCTATGGATGTGCGAAAAGGTCCTTTGGCAAGGGCAGATGAACACATAGAAGAATACAGACATGACGTGGGGGATGCAGCTATTTCCATAGAGACCCGTTTAAGCAACGGACTGGAAAAATTACAGGCCAAAGAAGCCGATACAGTTATCATTGCGGGAATGGGCGGTGAACTGGAGATCAGCATTTTAGAGGCTGGAAAGCAGTTATGGAGCAGTATCCGCCACTGGATCTTTTCACCGCAGTCGGATTTGGAAAAGTTCCGCCGTTATCTGAAGGAAAATGGCTTCTTTATTGAAAACGAGGCAATGATACTGGATGAGGGAAAGTTTTATACAGTGATAAAAGCTGGTTTTGGAACAAATGAAAAAGACGCTTGTGTCTGTAAAACGCTCCCTGAGTATCGCTTCGGAGCGGTTTTGATCAAACGCAGGGATGCCGTTTTAAAGCAGTATCTTTTAAAAGAAGAAAAAAGAGTGGAAGGGATCTTAAAAGGATTTGCAGGAAAGAGCGAGGAAGAGCTGACGGCAGGACAGGCAGCTGCCTGCAAGGCTTTAAAAGAAGAACTTTCATGTATCAGGGAGGCACAAGATGAAATGCAGTGAAGTGATCGAAATATTGGGAAAACTGGCTCCTGAAAGCTGTGCCTGTGATTGGGATAATCCGGGGCTGTTAGCAGGACGCAGTGATAAAGAGGTAAAAAAAATCTATATTGCTTTAGATGCAACGGACCAGGTGGTGGATGCAGCCATTAAGGCAGGAGCAGATATGCTTTTGACCCATCATCCCCTTATTTTTAAGGCTATTAAAAAAGTGAATGACCAGAATTTTATTACCAGACGTCTGGTAAAGCTGATCCAGGCAGATATTTCCTACTATGCCATGCACACCAATTTTGATGCAGCACCCGGCTGTATGGCAGATCTGGCAGCAGAACGTCTTTCTTTAAAGGATACGGAGCCGTTGGAAGCTATGGGGGATATGGAAATAAATGGAAATTCTGTGGCATATGGTATTGGAAAAACAGGAAACCTGGCGGAAAAGCTGACTGTAAAAGCACTGGCAGAAAAAGTAAAGCAGGCTTTTGATCTTCCTTTTGTTCTGGTGTATGGGGAAGAACTGATGGATATGGAAGTAGAAAAAGTGGCACTTTGTCCTGGAGCTGGCGGAAGTGTGATCGAAGAAGCCATCCATGCAGGCGCAAAGGCGCTGGTAACAGGTGATATCAGCCATCACCAGGGAATTGATGCAGCAGCCAGGAATATGGCAGTGATCGATGCAGGTCATTACGGAATGGAGCATATTTTTATCCAGTATATGGCTGGATATCTGAAGGAAAATCTGCCGGTAGAGATGGAGATCGTTACAGCGCCATCTGCATGGCCTACAGTTCTTTTATAATTGTTTTCTATGTACAGCAATACATTTTTGAAAAGGAGGATGCCTATGGTCCAACTGAAAATAAATACCCAGATAAAGGAATATCCGGATGATATTACCTGGCAGGTGATAGCAGATGAGTATCAAAGCGGGTATTCCGATGAAATATTATTAGTCCAGGTAAATGGAAAACTCCAGGAACTGCAGGAAAAGATAAGGGAAGGCGAAGTGCAGTTCATTACTGCAAGACAAAAGCCGGGAATTTCCGCATATCAGCGAAGTGCCACCCTTCTGATGCTGAAGGCATTTTACGCAGTGGCAGGTCCTGAAAATGTGGAAAAGGTCATTGTGGATTTTTCTATTGGAAAAGGTTTTTTTGTAGAAGCAAGAGGAAGTTTCACATTGAACCAGGAGCTTCTTGACCAGGTGAAAGCCAAAATGCAGGAATACGTAGATCAGGAGATCCCGATTTTAAAGCGCAGTATTTCTACGGATGATGCCATAGAGCGTTTTCACAAACACCGGATGTACGATAAGGAGCGTCTGTTCCTCTACCGCCGTGTATCCAGAGTCAATGTTTACAGTATTGACGGATTTGAGGATTATTTCTACGGATATATGGTTCCCAATACAAAATATATCCGTTATTTCAATCTGAAGTTGTATGAATATGGCTTTGTGCTCATGCTGCCGTCTATGTTGGCACCAACAGTGCTGCCGGAGTTTGCGCCGCTGCCAAAGCTGTTCCATACACTTGCGGACTCTTCAGAGTGGGGGAAACGTCTGGATCTGGAGACAGTAGGCGCATTAAATGACAAGATCGCAGCTGGAGATATGTCCCATTTGATCCTGATCCAGGAGGCGCTTCAGGAGAAACGGATCGCAGAGATCGCGGCCCAGATCGCAGAGCGCAAAACTGCCAAGATCGTTATGATCGCAGGTCCTTCTTCCTCTGGAAAGACAACATTTTCCCATCGGTTGTCCGTACAGTTGGAGGCTATTGGCTTAAAGCCGCATCCAATCGCGGTAGATAACTATTTTGTCAACCGTGTGGACAGTCCAAGGGATGAAAATGGTAATTATAATTATGAGATCCTGGAATGTCTGGATGTAGAACAGTTTAATCAGGATATGCAGGCTCTTTTAAGAGGAGAGCGTGTGGAACTGCCTTATTATAACTTCAAAAAAGGAGAACGGGAATACAAGGGAGATTTTCTGAAACTGGGAAAAGATGATATCCTGGTGATCGAGGGGATCCATTGCTTAAATGACCGTTTATCCTATTCTCTTCCAAGAGAGAGCAAGTTTAAGATCTATATCAGTGCTCTGACCCAGTTAAATATTGACGAGCACAACCGTATCCCTACGACAGATGGCCGTCTGCTGCGCCGTATGATCCGTGATGCAAGGACAAGAGGGGCGTCAGCCCAGGATACCATCCGTATGTGGCCATCTGTGCGAAAGGGAGAAGAGGAAAATATTTTCCCCTATCAGGAAGAGGCAGATGCTATGTTTAACTCTGCTCTCATTTATGAGCTGGCAGTGTTAAAACAGTATGTGGAGCCGCTGCTTTTTGGAATTCCAAAGGATTGTCCGGAATATACAGAAGCAAAGCGACTTCTTAAATTCCTGGATTATTTTATCGGGGTCAGCAGCGAGGATATACCGAAAAACTCTATTTTAAGGGAATTTATCGGCGGAAGCTGTCTGGATGTGTAGGATAGCAAGTGTCCACATATGATATTTTTAATATGATATTTTTGGATTTACCCATGGACATGGCAAAGAAACTATGCTAAAATAAACAAGTTGTGAGTAAGACAGATGGTCGCTGCTGCGACACCGAGAGGATGCAGGAGAGGAAAGTCCGGGCTTCACAGGGCAGGATGCCAGATAACGTCTGGCGGGGGTGACCCTAGGGACAGTGCAACAGAAATATACCGCCCGCTGCATTTGCAGCAGGTAAGGGTGGAATGGCAGTGTAAGAGACTACCGCCCGGCTGGTAACAGGCGGGGCACATGTAAACCCCATCCGAAGCAAGACCAAACAGAGAGCATATGGCGGCCCGTCAGCTTTCGGGTAGGTTGCTTGATGCTGCTGGCGACAGTAGTACTAGATAGATGACCATCCAACGACATAACCCGGCTTACCGTTTTACTCACAACCTTTGCAACGATGAAGTGCGTCTCCTTGAATGAAAGGGGACGCTTTTTAGCATAAAAGAAAACGTATGCAGTATACAGCGAATGGTCAGACTGCTCTCAATGAGAGAACATGCTGCGCAAAAGGAGGGAATTTTATCATGACAGAAGGCGGAAAAAGAAGAGATGGCATTCTTTCACTGTTAGAGGAGAGCGACACTCCATTATCTGGAACAGAACTGGCTCATCGTTTTAAGGTAAGCCGCCAGGTGATCGTTCAGGATATTGCTCTTTTGCGGGCAGAAGATAAGAAGATCCTTTCTACTTACAGGGGATATGTTCTTGACCGGGAAAGTGAAAAAAAGAGAAAATGTATCCGGGTGTTCTGCGTCTGCCATTCTACCAAAGATACCCAGGACGAACTTCAGACCATTGTAGATTATGGTGGCCATGTGCTGGATGTGGCAGTGGATCATCCGCTGTATGGGCAGATCCGTGCAGATCTGATCATCAACAACCGCCTGGATGTAGCAGAGTTTGTAGACCGCATGAACCGCTACAATGCACAGCCTTTAAAGGTTTTGACCGGGGATTACCATTATCATACAGTGACTGCGGAATCGGAGAAAAACCTGGATTTTATTGAGCAGGAACTGCGGAAAAAGGGATACTTAAAAGAAGAATAGAGATAAGAAAAGTAATTGCAGGCATTAAGAAAGCGCCCAACCTCACATTGTGAGGCGGGGCGCTTTTTGCATCTGGTGTAGACTCACGATTAGACTCACGAATTCCGTGCTGACGCACTCTACTGTCTGCTTGCGCAGACAATTCGTTCGTTGTCCCTATTTATTTCACAACATCCAGATCAAATCCGAAGTACTGAACAGCGTTGTTGTAGCTGATGCCCTTAACGATGGACTCTAAGGACTTCATATCTGCCGGATATTCGCCGTTTTCTACCCAGCCGCCAACCAGTGCGCAGAGAACGCGACGGAAGTACTCATGTCTGGTGTAGGATAAGAAGCTTCTGGAGTCGGTCAGCATACCGATGAAGTTGCCCAGGCAGCCTAAGTTAGCCAGGGATACCATCTGATCGGTCATACCTACCTTGTGATCATTGAACCACCAAGCGGAACCCTGCTGGATCTTTCCTGGGAATTTCTCCTGGAAGCAGCCGATGATGGTGCCGATGGAAGCGTTGTCGTTTGGATTTAAGGAGTAAATGATAGTCTTAGGAATATCATTGGTTGCGCTTAATGCATTTAAGAAATCTGCCATCTGTGCGCTTGGAGCGTAGTTGTTGATGCAGTCGTAACCGGTATCTGCGCCTAACTTGTCAAACATGTAAGCGTTGTTGTCACGCTTGCATCCGTAGTGAAGCTGCATAACCCAGTTTCTCTTGGTGTATTCTTTTGCAACGAAGAGCATGAACTCGGTCTTGTACTTTAATTCTTCTTCTCTGGAGATTGCTTCGCCCTTTAAGCCCTTAGCGATGATAGCGTTTACTTCATCCTCAGTAGCTGGAACGTACATAACATACTCTAATGCGTGGTCAGATACACAGCACTTCATGGAAGTAAAGAAATCCATACGGTTCTTTAAAGCTTCCTTTAAGGATGCGAAATCTTTTACTTCAACACCGCTGACCTTGGATAACTGATCCATGTAAGCAGCAAAAGTTGGCTTCTCTACGTTCATAGCCTTGTCTGGACGCCATGCTGGCAGAACCTGTACATCAAAAGTAGTATCTTCAGCCAGTTTCTTGTGCCATTCCAGAGAGTCAACAGGATCATCAGTGGTGCAGATCAGAGTAACGTTAGACTGCTTGATCAGGTTACGGACAGTCATGGAGTCTTCCTGTAACTTAGCGTTGCACAGGTTCCATACTTCCTCAGCAGTATCGCCGTTTAAGTAGCCTTCGTATCCAAAGTATCTTCTTAACTCTAAGTGGCTCCAGTGATACAGTGGGTTGCCGATCAGTTTAGGCATTGTCTCAGCCCATGCCTGGAATTTCTCTCTGTCTGTGCCGTCGCCGGTAATGTATTTCTCATCAACACCGTTAGAACGCATCTGACGCCATTTGTAATGGTCGCCGCCCAGCCATACCTGGGTAATGTTTTCAAACTTACGGTCTTCATAGATCTCCTGTGGGTTGATATGGCAGTGATAGTCTAAGATCGGCATATTTTCTGCGTAATCATGATAGATTGTTTTTGCCATGTCTGTGGATAATAAGAAGTCCTTGTCCAAAAACTGTTTCATAGTGGTAAATCCTCCTTTAAAATTGGAATTTAAAAGTTTGTGGTTTTTCTTTTTATTAAAGCAGAGGCGATGGTTGTCCGGTTTGGGACATTAGCGCCACTGAAAACCCCCATTAAAGTATTGACAGTAGTGGTGCAAAGTGCTTCTACCTTGCTGTCAATGGATGTGATCTCCGGATCTGTACAACGTGCCAGGAGAGAATTATTATACCCGATAATACTAAGCTCTTCCGGCATGGAAATACCGGCTGTATGGGCATATTTTACGGCTCCTACGGCCAGTGAATCGTCAGAAGCCAAAACTGCGTCAAATTTCAGCCCTTCTTCTTTCAGGCTTAAAAGAAGATCCCTGGAATTTTCAAAACTCTTGGAACATTGATGAATCATGGAGTCCTCAACCGGGATACGATTTTCTTTCAATGCTGCTTTGTAGCCCTCCATCTTATTAACACCGCTGTAGGAAACGCTGGTGTAAAGATAAAGGATACGGCTGTGTCCTGAATGGATCAGCTGTAATGTGGCATCATACATAGAGGCATAATCATCACAGACAGTACTGTAGATATTCTTTCCTTCCAGATAACCGTTTACTAACATTACAGGAAGTCCGTCTGCGGCAGCTTCTATAATATAATTATTATCCCGGGAACGCATTTCCACAAATTTGGAACCTGCCAGGATAATAGCATCCACGCGCTTGGAGCGAAGCAGATTAAAATACTTCTGTTTTACATCCAGGTCGTAACCGGTACAGCAGAGGATAGAATCATAATTATGACTGCGCAGTTCCCGCTCCAGATAGTAGATCGCCTCAGCAAGATAAGGATCAGAAGAGTCAGAACACATGATACCGATGGTCTGCATGGTATCAAGTCCCAGTCCCCTGGCAAAAACATTGGGGGTATAACCCAACTCATCCATTACAGCCAGAACCTTCTTGCGGGTGCGTTCACTTACGTTGGGATTGCCGTTGAGTACACGGGAAACCGTAGCAATGGAAACGCCTGCGCGCTCAGAAACGTCATATATATTCATTCAGTAATCCACCTCACATTCTGTAAGCGCTTACACGCTAAGTCTATTATACATACTACTAATAAAGATTGCAACAGTTTTCTATTGACTTCTGTGTAGAAAATAGGTAGAATGATTGTAAGCACTTACAAAGTGATCTGTAGTTAAAATAAATCAAATGTATTCCGGAATCTTTTGCAACAGATTTTATTTTGGGAAGGTTTCCTGAGTACAAAAACAAAGATAGGAGATTAAAGACCATGCAGGACATTGTCAAGATCAATCAGAATGATAACGTTGCCGTTGCTCTTCGTCCTTTAAATGAAGGAGAGACCCTGGATGTAGCAGGAGAAAAGGTAACTCTGGTCCAGGATATCCCACAGGGACATAAATTTGCCCTTCGTGCCATTGCACAGGGTGAAGAGGTAGTTAAATACGGTTTCCGTATCGGCTACGCAAAAGAAGCTATTGAAAAAGGCGCATGGGTACATGTTCATAATGTAAAGACCGCTTTAGGCGATGTTCTTTCTTATGAGTATAAACCAGAAGGAAGCAAGGACGTAGAGCCATCTGGGCATGTATACTTTGACGGCTACCGCAGAGCAGACGGAAAAGTCGGTATCCGTAATGAGATCTGGATCGTTCCAACTGTTGGCTGTGTAAACTCTATTGCAAAGGCTCTTGAGACTGCTGCAAAGAAGTTTGTAGGCGGAAATGTAGAAGATATCATTGCATTCCAGCATCCATATGGATGTTCCCAGATGGGTGATGACCAGGAAAACACCAGAAAAGTTCTGGCAGACATGATCCATCATCCAAATGCAGCAGGTGTTCTGGTATTAGGACTTGGCTGCGAGAACAGCAATATTCCTGTATTAATGGATTACATTGGCGAGTATGATGAGCAGCGTGTTAAATTCTTACAGTGCCAGGATGTAGAAGATGAGATGGAGACCGCTATGGGTATCCTGGAAGAACTGGCAACCTATGCAAACGCATTCTCCAGAGAGAAGATCGACGCAAGCGAACTGATCATCGGTATGAAGTGCGGTGGTTCTGACGGACTTTCCGGTATCACTGCAAACCCTGTAGTTGGTGCTTTCTCTGATCTGTTAGTAAGCAAGGGCGGAACTACTATTTTAACAGAGGTTCCGGAAATGTTTGGTGCAGAGACTCTGTTAATGAACCGCTGCGCAACTCCGGAGCTTTTTGACAAGACCGTAGCTCTGATCAACAACTTCAAGAACTACTTTACCAGCCACAACCAGACTATTTATGAGAACCCATCCCCAGGTAACAAGAAGGGCGGTATCTCTACTCTGGAGGATAAATCCTTAGGATGCACCCAGAAGTCAGGAAGTTCTTTAGTAAAGGGTGTATTAGAGTATGCGGAGCCAGTTAAGGTTAAGGGATTAAACCTCTTAAGCGCACCTGGAAATGACCTGGTAGCAGCAACTGCGCTGGCAGTATCCGGCGCTCATATGGTATTGTTTACTACCGGCCGCGGCACTCCGTTTGCTTCCCCTGTTCCAACTGTAAAGATCTCCAGTAACTCCAAGCTTGCAGGACACAAGTCCAACTGGATCGATTTCAATGCGGGACAGATGGTAGAGGATAAGACCAAAGAAGAACTGGCACAGGATCTGTTAAACTATGTATTGGAAGTTGCTTCCGGACGCAAGGTTAAATCAGAAGCAGCCGGTTTTCATGATATGGCAATCTTCAAACAGGGTGTAACTCTGTAAGTATTAGTGAACAAAACAGTTACGGTTCATGCGTTGCATGACCGGCAACGGAATTTGATCTGACTGTGCCAGGAAAACAAAAGCGCATCTTGTAATCTGTTTCAGGATGCGCTATACTAAAAGAAGAAAATCGTATATGCGTATAAGAAACATATATACGACCAAATACAAAAGACATATATGATCGACAGAACCTGATGCAGGAGGAACATAAATGAAATTAAACCGGACAACGCTGCGCACAGTGGATATACTGAAAATGGTTTCCAAAAAGCCGGATGGTATTACACTGGATGAGATCTGTGAGAAGTTAGAACTTCCAAAGACCAGCGCCTATGACATTATCACAACACTGGCACATACAGGTATGGTCCATGTGGTAAAGGGGCAGAAGCAGCGTTATACCATCGGACTTACTGCTTATCGTGTAGGAATTAATTATACAAATAACCTGGATTTTATCGGTACCATTGATCCTGTATTAAAAGCTTTTGCGAAAGAAGTGGGAAAGACCGTATTCTTTGGAGTGCGTTCAGATGACTCTATTGTTTACATCTGTAAATTTGAGCCGGAAAATCCCATTATCACAACAGCGACTGTAGGAACCAAGAACCCATTGTACTGTACTTCCCTTGGAAAGGCCATTATGGCAAATATGGAGCAGGAAGAGCGGGATGCCTTAGCAGACCGGATCAATTTCCGTCCCCATACCCAGCGTACCATTCAGGACAAGACTCATTTCATAGAAGAACTGGATCGGGTCCGGGAAAATGGATACGCCTTTGACGCAAGGGAGTTGGAGGAACATATGGAATGTGTAGGTTCCCCTGTTTTCGGCCCGGATGGGAATGTGATCGGGGCCATCAGTGTGTCCAGTCTTTACAAGCCTACAGAGGATTATGACGCCTTAGGAAGGCTGGTTTGCGAGAAGGCAAAAGCGCTTTCAAGACTTTTGGGATTTTGGGGTAAATAAAACAGGATAAAAGATAATAATTTATCTGTTTTGCTGTTGACAAATCAGTTGGTAACTATTAAAATTTAAGTATAAATCGTAAATATGAAATTAATTCGTATTTACGAACCTCATCGAAAGAAGGAGAAGAAAAATGAAAAAAGAACATGTTTTAGCAAGACTGAAAGAAGACTGCCTGGTTGCTGTAGTACGTGCAAAGAATTATGAGCAGGGTGAGAAGGTAGTAGATGCTATTATTGAAGGTGGCATCAACTTTATCGAGCTGACCATGACTATGGATGACGGTGATCCAGTAGGCTTCATCAAGAAGATGGCTGACAAGTATAAAGACAATGACAAGATCGTGATCGGTGCTGGTACCGTTCTGGATCCAGAGACTGCAAGAGCTTGCATCTTAGCAGGTGCTAACTACATCGTAAGCCCAGGCTTAAATGTAGAGACCATCAAGCTTTGCAACCGTTACAGAGTACCAATGCTGCCAGGCGTTATGACTCCAAGCGAAGCTATTACCGCTATGGAAGCTGGATGCGATGTAATCAAGATCTTCCCAGGAAATATCGTAGGACCTGCAGCTATCAGCTCCTTCAAGGGACCTCTGCCACAGGGTGAGTTCATGCCATCCGGCGGTGTTGACGTAGACAACGTTGATAAGTGGATCCATGCTGGTGCATACGCAGTTGGTACCGGAAGCAGCCTTACAAAGGGCGCTAAGACTGGTGATTTCGCAGCTGTAACTGCAAAGGCTCAGGAATTCGTTAAGGCTGTAGCAGCAGCAAGAGCATAATTGTTAATAAATTTCTTACAGTTCAGCCATGCGCTGAACTGTAAGATCAATTTTCACATATCTTAAGGAGAATATTAAAATGGCAAAGATTGTTACCATGGGCGAGATCATGTTAAGATTATCTACCCCAAATAATGAAAAATTTATCCAGGCAGATGAGTTTGATGTAAACTACGGCGGCGGCGAGGCTAACGTAGCTGTATCTTTAGCTAACTATGGTCATGACGTACAGTTCGTTACTGCAGTACCAGCTAACCCAATCGGTGAGTGCGCAGTAGCAGCTTTAAGAAAATACAATGTAGGTACAAAGTACATCGCAAGAAGCGGTGAGAGACTGGGAATTTACTACTTAGAGACCGGTTCTGCAATGAGAGCTTCCAACGTAGTTTATGACCGTGCACACAGCTCTATCTCTACTGCAACTGCAGATGAGTTCAACTTCGATGAGATCTTTGCTGATGCTGACTGGTTCCACTTCACCGGTATTACTCCAGCTGTCAGCGATGCAGCAATCGAACTGACTGAGGCAGCTTTAAAGGCAGCTAAGGCTCACGGCGTAACTGTTTCCGTAGACTTAAACTTCCGTAAGAAACTGTGGTCTTCCGAGAAGGCTCAGAAGGTTATGACCAACCTGATGCAGTATGTTGATGTTTGCATCGGTAACGAAGAGGATGCAGAGAAGGTTCTTGGCTTCAAGCCAGGCAACACTGATGTTACTTCCGGAGAACTGGAATTAGCTGGATACGTTGACATCTTCAATCAGATGGCTGACAAGTTCGGATTTAAGTACATCATCAGCTCCTTACGTGAAAGCCACAGCGCTTCCAACAATGACTGGTCTGCTTGCATCATGGACGGACAGACTCGTGAATTCTACCACTCCAGAAAGTACCACATCGCTCCAATCGTTGACCGTGTAGGCGGCGGCGACTCTTTCGCAGGTGGTCTGATCTGCGGTCTGGCTGATGGCAAGGATATGAAGGCAGCTCTGGAATTCGCAGTAGCAGCTTCCGCATTAAAGCACACCATCCCTGGAGACTTCAACCTGGTAACCCGTGCAGAAGTTGAAACCTTAGCAGGCGGCGACGGTTCAGGTCGTGTACAGAGATAATTACTCTTCTTAAGAGTTAAAAATTAAGACCGAAAGGCCTGTTTGGAAATAGCGTTCCTGGAATGTATTTTCAGACAGGCCTTTTCTTTAGAAATTTTCTTTAATAATACGTTTATGAAAATTTTTTAAACTTCAGGAGGATATGAAAATGGGAGAGATAAAAGGAAGAACATTTGACCTGCTGACATTAGGTCAGCTTCTTTTAAGACTGTCACCACCAGACAATGACCGTCTTTCCAGAGGTGATACATTTGTAAAACAGGTAGGCGGTGCAGAATTAAACGTAGCAGTTGGTGCGTCTCTGTTAGGCCTTCATACCGGTGTTATCTCCAAACTTCCGTCACATGATATCGGCAGCTTTATGAAAGGTAAGATCCGTTCCTTTGGTGTCAGTGATGACTTTTTTATGTATGATCATTCTCCATCAGCCCGTGTAGGTATTTATTACTATGAAAACGGTGCATACCCAAGAAAACCAAAGGTTATTTATGACCGTATGAACAGTTCTTTCTTTACTCTGGATATTGATGAGATCCCGGAGGAAGTATACACAGCTTCCAAGTGTTTCCATACCACCGGTATTACTCTGGCTCTTAGTGAGAAGATCAGAGAGACTACCATTGAGATGATCAAACGTTTCAAAGAAGCAGGAACCCTGGTTTCTTTTGATGTAAACTTCCGTGGAAACCTGTGGACGGGTGATGAAGCAAGAGAATGCATTGAGCGTATCCTTCCTTATGTAGATATCTTCTTCTGCTCTGAAGATACTGCAAGACTGACCTTCTTAAAGACTGGTACAGCAAAAGAAATGATGAAGAGCTTTACAGAAGAATATCCGATCTCTATCGTAGCTTCCACCCAGCGTATCGTACACAGCCCGAAACGCCATACCTTTGGTTCTGTGATCTATGATGCAGCAAGAGATACTTTCTACGAAGAAGAGCCATATCGTGACATTGAAGTAGTAGACCGTATCGGTAGTGGTGATGCTTATATTTCCGGCGCTCTCTACGGCCTGTTAAGCAGCGGTGGTGACTGCCAGAAGGCAGTTGCTTTTGGAAACGCCACAGCAGCTGTAAAGAACACCATTCCTGGAGATCTTCCATCCTCTAACCTGGAAGAAATCGAGACCATTATCAAGGCCCATAATCAGACCGGACCACAGAGTGAGATGGCAAGATAATAAAAGCCTGTTAAAAGGTTTCAAAACTATATTGTATATAAAAAAAGGAGCTTTCCTGTAATTATATGGGAAGGCTCCTGTTTTGTTGTAGAGATTTAAAAAAGACTTAAGAAAAGCTTTATTGGATGTAAGGGGAATATAGTATATAATGAACGCAGAGAAAAACAAGCGGCTGCGTCAGCAGACATTTGTTTTTCTCAAGTCATTAACGAAGGTTCCGCCTGCGTCAGCAGGCAGTGGAGCGCGTCAGCACGGGAACCTGAGTATTAGAGCACAGTTAAAGAAATGATCTTTGTTATAGAAAAGGAGAAATCATATTGAGAAAATATCATTTATACGCAGCAGTATTATGCAGCGCAGCAGTTTTAGGCCTTGGCGGATGCTCCAATAAAGTGGATGCGGCAACCACATTGCCTCTTGTAAATGAGTCAAGACCAGTGGTGGTAGAGTCTGAAGAACCTACTTCTTCTGCAGAAGAGACTACCGTTGTAGAAACTGTAAGCGGCACGATCGAAAGTGCAGAAGAGCAGCCAGAGCAGGCAGAAGACTCTGTATGCCTGTTTGGACCGGCTACCCAGATGGAAGATGGCAGATTATCCATTGACAGTCAGGCAGATCAGGGATATCAGGGAGAAGTGATCTTAAACGTTTCCCAGGAGTCTACTTATGTATTAGACGCAGTTTCCGGTCTTCCAATAGAGCTTTCTGATATTAAAGACGGAGACACCATCTACGCTTACATCGGACCGGCAATGACCATGAGCCTTCCGCCAATGACCAATGCGACGATGATCTTTGCCAATGTTCCGGCAGATTTTAAGGTTCCGGACTATGTAACAGTTAAATCAGTAGTGACAGATGCAGCTTCTTCCCAGTCTGTACTGACTGCTATGGACGGCACAGAATATACATTGGCAGATGACTGTGGGATCGTACCGTATCTTACCAGAAATATTGTTACGTTAGATGACCTGACTCAGGGCAGAAAAGCAGTGGTATGGTCTGATGGAGAGAATACAGCAACACGGATCATGGTATTTGCAGAATAAAAATTGAATGAAAGAATTAAGGGACGCACCGGTTGGCGCGTCACTTTTCTATCTAGTTTCCACACTCAATACTGATCTCATTAAATTTCTTAAGGATATGATCAATGGTAGTAGCGTCTTTTTCTGCGCCTGCTTTATCGATCACTGCATGTCCCTGGTGCATCATTAACAGTCTGTCACCATATTCCACAGCAAAGCGGAGATTGTGGGTGACCATAATGGTAGTCAGGTTCTTTTCACGGACTACTTTGTTGGTCAGTTCCATGATCGTTTCCGCAGTTTTTGGATCCAGAGCAGCAGTGTGTTCATCCAGGATCAGGAATTCAATAGGAGTCATAGTGGACATTAAAAGTGCCATTGCCTGGCGCTGTCCGCCGGAGAGAACGCCTACTTTTACGTCCATTTTATCTTCCAGTCCAAGGCCAAGGGAGCGGAGAGATTCGCGGTAGAATTCCAGGCGCTGTTTGTTGGTTCCAGGACGGAGATTGAAGGCTTTGCCCTTATTATCTGCTAAAGCCATGTTCTCTGCAATGGTCATAGAAGGGCAGGTTCCCATAGACGGGTTCTGGTAAACGCGTCCAATGCGGCGCTGACGCTTGTATTCCGGCATTTTGGTAATGTCTTCGCCACCGATGATAATACGGCCGTCATCTAACGGGATACTTCCGCAGATGATATTTAAAAGAGAAGTTTTACCGGAACCATTGCTTCCTACTACGGATACAAACTGGTGGTCTTCAATGGTTAAGTTAAAATCATTAAACAGGCACATTTCATTTACTGTACCTGCGTTGTAATATTTATGGATGTGTTTTAATTCAAGCATGGCTCTTTACCTTCTTTCCGCCGGAAGGGCTTACTACAAGGATGATCAGGAATAATACAGAAGTGATCAGCTTCAAGTCGGATGCAGTGACAGGAATGGAAAGGTCCAGTCCTGCAATGTGCAGGTCATTTAACAGCAGCGCAATGGATACGCAGGCTTTGTATACAATGGAACCGATGATAACAGCAGTAGTAGAGCGGATAAATCCAACTCTTTTTAACAGCTGGGTTCCGATGATCACATTTGCAAGGCCGATGACCATGGTACCAGTACCGATGGAGATCTCAAAGAAGCCTTTCTGCTGGCAGTAAACGCTTCCTGCAAGAGCTGCAAAACCGTTTGCAATAGCAAGACCTACGATCTTTACAAGGCCTTTGTCTTTTGCAAGAGAAGTGACCAGTACGTCATTGTCACCAACTGCACGAAGCAGGTATCCGGAACGTGTCTGTAAGTAAGCGTCTAATAACACCTTGCAGATCATAACGATCACAAACAGGATAATGGTCACGATAAATGGGGATGCAGCTTCCGGCACATGAGCGGAAAGGAAGGAATTGGAAAAGATGGTTTCCTTACTAAAAATAGGAAGGTTTGCTTTTCCTGCGATCCTTAAATTAATGGAATAGAGGGCCGTCATGACAATGATACCGGAGAGCAGGTCACGTACTTTCAACTTTACGTGGATGAGACCGGTGATACAGCCGGCTAAAGCACCCACTGTAAAGGAAATGAATAATGCTGCTACAGGTGAAATGGTACCAATGAAAGGAAGCCCGTTTGCAATGCCTGCTGCAGTCACTGCAGCGCCAAGTGGGAAGGTGCCGTCTACAGACAGATCCGGGAAGTCCAGGATCTTATAAGTGATGTAAACGCCCAGAGCCATGATGGCATATACAAGGCCTTCTTCCAGAATACCGAAAATGATCGTTGTCATGATGTTCCTCCAATACTTGTGTTCCTACTAAAATTACTCTGTAATGCTGTCAAAGAGTTCAGCAGCATTTCCTGTTAAAGACTCAGGAAGAGTGATGCCAAGGTTTTCAGCTACTTTGGTGTTGCCGTAGAATGCAGCATCCTTAATGGTCTCAAAGTTTAATTCACTTGCTTTTGCTTCGCCTTTTAATACCTTTGCAGCCATTTCACCGGTCTGCTTGCCAAGTTCTACATAATCAAGACCCATAGCAGCCAGGCAGCCGATCTTTACCTGCTCGATCTCACTTCCGAATACAGGAATGTTCTTTGCGGAAGCCTTGCTTAAGATAACAGGAAGAGATGCTACTACTGTATTATCGGTCAGATTTGTGATACAGTCAACCTTTCCAATTAAAGTATCTGCTGCCAGAGGAATATCTGCAGAAGAGGAGATACCGGAGTCTACGATCTCAAAGTCATAATTTGGAGCCAGTTCCTTGTATTCTGCAATCGCAGACTCAGAGTTTACTTCGCTGGTGGTGTACATGATACCGATGGTCTTTGCATCAGGTAAGATCTCGCGGATCATCTTTAACTGCTGCTCTACAGGAAGCTTATCGCTGGTACCTGTGATCTCGCCGATTGGGATTCCGTCTGCATTTGCCAGTTCGGCTGCAACTGGGTCAGTAACTGCGGTGAAGATAACAGGAATATCAGATTTCATAGCCACGCTATATTCAGCCTGAGCCATAGGAGTTGCGATACCACACATTAAATCTACGTTCTTTCCTGCAAATGTATTGGCGATCTGTGCGGAAGTACCGCCGTCAGCCTGTGCATTCTGATAAAGAACGGTTAAGTTCTTTCCTTCTTCAATGCCTTCTGCTGCAAGGCCTTCTAAGAAACCTTCACGGCAGTTGTCAAGAGAGCCGTGCTCTGCAAACTGGCCGATACCGATGGTGTAGGAGCCGTCTGCATCAGCGGTGTTTTCTGCTTCGCTGGAAGCTTCCTCGGAGGATGCTGCCTCAGAAGAAGGGGCTGCTGTGGTATCTGCTGCTGTAGTAGCAGTAGAAGAGGAGCTTCCGCAGCCTGTTAATAAAGCTGCGCCCATTGCTGCGGTTAAAAGGAATGCCATAGATTTTTTCATAATACTTACCTCCTGAAAATAAAATTTGAAATAATATTTTGGAATAAAAAAAGTCCCAAACACAATACGATTGTGATTGAGACGAATATGATCCGCGGTGCCACTCAAATTGACTGAAAGTCCACTTTTCACATACTAACATATGTGCTGCAAATGTAACGGGTGCAGAGTCCGTCAGTCCCTACTGAAATATTTCAAGACTGCCCTCAAAAGTCCATTCAGCTGCCTGCCTTATACCGCAATCCCACCACCTGCGGCTCTCTGTGCTAATGCATTGGAAGCTTACTCCTCTTTCTCAACGGTTTAGCTGTTAATCCGTATCTTAATACATAGGGCGGGTTTTGTCAACTGTTTTTTGCAAAGCTGTATCCGTTGCACCTGTTGTTATGAGAAATTTGAAGAAAAATTTCAGTAAATTTCAGATAATATAGTGTTCGGTTAGGTAAAAATGTGCTATACTTAAGATAGCAAAACAAGGGAGGTCGGTCATATGAGCGATAAACATTATGTGATCACAATCGAGCGTCAGTACGGAAGCGGCGGACGTATTACAGGTATGCGCCTTGCAGAAGAGCTGGGTATTCATTATTATGATGAAGAGATCCTGAAAATGACATCAGAGACCAGTGCTATTGGAGAACAGTACTTCCGTCTTGCAGATGAAAAAGCAGGGAATAACTTATTATATCGTACAGTTACCAATATGAAGCCGGAGCTTTCCGCACCTGTAAAGGATGGACATAGGCTTACATCACCGGAAAATCTGTTCCGCTTCCAGTCCGAGGTCATCCGCAAGCTGGCAGAGTCTGAAAACTGCATTATCATTGGACGCTGTGGCAATTATGTTCTTCAGGATCAGTTAGATGATGTAGTCCGCATTTTCGTCTATGCAGATACGGTTACCAGAGTCCGCAGAGTTATGGACGTAGACAAGGTAGACGAAGAAGAAGCACTGCGCCGCATGAAGAAGATCGATAAGGAGCGCACAGAGTATCATAAATATTTCACTGGCAGAAACTGGATGGATATGGAAAATTATGACCTTCCTATTAATGCCAGCCGTATTGATTATGATCAGATGATCAAACTGATCAAAGATTATCTGAAACTTCGGGGAATGATCGACTGATCGTTATGACGATGCTCTTTAGAGATGGTAGATCCGCCTATGGATGGGGCAGCAATGTAGCAACATGAGGTAGCAGATGGATATTTTAACAGGAATACTGATCCCTTTTATAGGAACCACAGCAGGCAGCGCCTGCGTGTTCTTCCTGCGGGGAGAATTAAAGCCCGGAGTGCAGAAAGCATTTCTGGGCTTTGCTTCGGGAGTGATGGTGGCTGCTTCTGTGTGGTCCCTTCTGATCCCGGCTATGGAAATGAGTGATGGACTTGGAAGACTGGCTTTTCTTCCGGCAGTAACTGGCTTCCTTTTAGGAATGGCGTTTTTGCTGTTTCTGGATATGGTAGTTCCTCATCTTCATATGGATACGGATCAGCCGGAAGGCGCAAAAAGCAATTGGAAAAAGAGTACTATGCTGGTTCTTGCAGTGACCTTACATAACATACCGGAAGGAATGGCAGTTGGTGTGGCTTTTGCAGGTATGCTGGCAAAAAGTGAGTCCATTACACTGGCAGGCGCCATGGCATTGTCACTGGGAATTGCGATCCAGAATTTCCCGGAAGGAGCGGTTATCTCCCTTCCTTTAAAAGAAGCGGCAGGGCAGAAAAAAGCCTTTGTCTACGGTATGCTTTCCGGTATTGTAGAGCCCATCGGCGCCGGTCTTATGCTGTTATTGGCAGAAAAACTGGAGCCCTTTATGCCATATTTCCTTTCCTTTGCAGCAGGTGCCATGCTTTACGTAGTAGTGGAAGAACTGGTGCCGGAAGCATCAGAAGGGGAACATTCCAATATTGGTACCATCGGATTTGCCATTGGGTTTGCATTGATGATGGTCCTTGATGTGGCATTGGGATAATGCAGGTTGTGTTACTTTCGCCACTCCACAGTCAGTTCTGCTTTTCGTCTTGGTCTTGGAGCAGGTGCTTCATCTGCGTAGCCTACAGCCAAGGCAGCATAGAGCTGGCCGTCAGCATTTAACCAGTGATTTAATTCTTCCTGAGCAAAAAACGTATTACAGATCCAAAGACTTCCAAGGCCCAGTTCTGTGGCAGCCAGTGTCATGTTTTCAATGGCAGCTCCCATGGACTGGGCATTGCATATTTCTGACACACGTTCATCAATGGCCAGCGGCTGATCCATAGGAGAGGCCAGAGGGTCTGTGATAAAAATAATAACAGGTGCTTCTTTCATGATCTTAAGGGTTGCCCTGGCACCATCTAAATAAGGGGCACTTTCTGGGAGAAAAGGCTGTTTTTCTTCCCGTTTCAGTCCTGCTTCCATGGCTTTAAGGACCTGTTCCTTTGCAGAGCCTGTTGTTACGATAAAATGCCATGGCTGCCGGTTTTTAGAGGAAGGAGCCAGCATGCCGGCTTTTAATATTTCTTCTATTAATTCTTTTTTTACAGGAATGTCTTTATAGCGGCGGATGCTCCGTCTGCTTTCTATTTCTTTTATCATGAGTACAGATCCTTTCATTGTATAGGATGTTGTGAGATTGTATTATTTCGGTCGCACGGTCAGTCGGCGGATATGTCCGTCTGCGGTCAGCTGCTGTAAGCTGGCAATAGCCATGACCTGGTAACCGCCGTAGGAGGCGATAAGTTCTGCCTGTGAGCCGTTCAGGATCGTGGGCGATAATATGGAATACTGACAGAAGAGAAACTTATTCCGGAAAAACATGGAAATGGCTTCTTTTCCATATAAATGAAATTCGTGCTGGGATGTGCCATTGGCGCAGTAATCACAGTAGTGGCCGTTTTTGGTAAATAATTCTGCCAGGGCTTCAAAATCTTTTGTTTCAAGAGCTGTGAGATATTTCTGGATAACAGGTTCCATGAAAGTTTCCTTTCTATAAAAAATATTGATCCATATTTAATATACTTTTTCTGAATTGAGAAGGGCGTCTGTGCCGCCGTCCACAAACATGATAATGCCGTTGACGCCTCTTGCTTCTTTTGAAATAAGGAAATTAATGGCAGAGGCGATCTCATCCGGTTCCATAAGAGTCTCTTTGCCATATTTGGTAGGAATAGGAAGGGCATTTAATGCCGTCTTTTCATCCACAGACATAGTGGCAGTCATGGATGTGTTTACGTTTCCAGGTGCCACTGCGTTGATGCGAACCCCATTTGCGGCATAAGAGGCAGAATGGCGGCGGACCCATCTGGCTAAGGCATACTTGGAAGCCACGTACAGGCGGTTACCTGTAAGAAGGTCATTTTCATCTAAATTGGAAACCAGATCCAGGATGCGAAGTTCATCTTCATTATTATTATTTACTAAAACTTCCCACACCAAAACAGGGCTTCGCACCTTGAAAATTCAATATTTCAGCTAACAAAATAGTGCTTT
>ERZ773156.223-NODE-223-length-79208-cov-5.8216_pt1 | contig 79208 bp, 90 predicted proteins | sample MGYA00511895_ERZ773156 | MGnify/ENA primary metagenome ERZ773156 (study PRJEB29015, sample SAMEA2737850) | human gut metagenome | biome: human gut; feature: human-associated habitat; material: faeces | place: China | collected 2012 ... | reverse complement strand
AAAGGCTGAAAAGTAAATGGTCGGCAGAAAAAATTAGTCCGCCGATACAATCCCGGCAAACGTCTATTGTTTTTGCCGCTTCCGGAAGCGCCGCCTACTTTTGTGAAGGTAAAACATAGAAATCAGGAAATATGATAAACGTAAGAAGATTGACAGTGATATCGCTCTGTGTGGCAAGCGCCTGCGCCGGCAACGTAACGCTGCAAGCGCAGGACGCCGCCATCGGCGCACAGCAACGGGACAGCGTACAGGCACTTCCCGCACAATGGGATTTGCAAACGTGCATCGACTACGCCTTGCGGCAGAATATCACCATCCGCAAGAACCGCCTCAACGCCGAAAGCGCCGAAGTGGACGTGAAGACCGCCAAGGCAGCCCTCTTCCCCAGCCTCACGGCATCCGTAAGCCAGCGTATCGTAAACCGCCCCAACAGCGAGACGAATACGATTATCGACGGCGACAACATCACCAGCAGCCAGAGCAAGACCAGCTACAACGGCAGCTACGGCATCGATGCCAACTGGACGCTCTACAACGGCAGCAAACGCCTGAACACCCTGAAACAGCAACGGATGAACAACCGCATCGCCGAACTGAGCGTGGCAGAGAGCGAGAACAACATCGAAGAGAGCATCACGCAAATCTACGTACAGATTCTCTACGCCGCCGAAGCCGTCAAAGTAAACGAAGCGACCCTTGCCGTCAGCCGGGCGGAATGCGAACGGGCACGCGCCCTGCTCGCAGCGGGAAGCATCGCCAAGAGCGACCTTGCCCAACTGGAATCGCAAGTCAGCACCGACAACTATCAATTGGTAACCGCACAAGCCACCCTGCAAGATTACAAACTGCAACTGAAACAACTCCTCGAACTGGACGGCGAAAAGGAAATGACGCTCTACATCCCCACGCCCGGCGATGAGAACGTATTGTCTCCGCTACCCTCAAAGACCGATGTCTACCGCTCCGCCCTCACCCTGCGCCCGGAAATTGAGGCAGGCCGGCTGAATGTCAAAGCCTCGGAGCTCGACATCGACATCGCCCGTTCCGGTTACATCCCCACCGTCAGCCTCAGCGCAGGCATAGGGAGCACGAACACCAACGGCAACGACTTCACCTTCGGCGAGCAAATCAAGCAGAACTGGAACAACTCTCTGGGCGTAACCGTAAGCGTGCCCATCTTCAACAACCGCCAGACCAAGAGCGCCGTACAGAAAGCCAAAATCCAGAAGCAGAGCAGCGAACTGGACTTGCTGGACAGCCAGAAAGCCTTGTACAAAACCATCGAAGGCCTATGGCTGGACGCCAACAGCGCACAGCAACGCTACGTTGCCGCCACAGAGAAGCTGCGCAGTACACAAACCAGCTACGACCTCATCCAAGAGCAGTTCAACCTCGGCATGAAGAACACCGTGGAACTGCTGACGGAGAAGAACAACCTGCTCAATGCGCAGCAGGAAACTCTGCAAGCCAAATACATGGCGATACTGAACACGCAACTGCTGAGATTCTATCAGGGAGAAAAGATTACGCTTTAACCGGCTAACTCAAAATAAGTAAAGATGCCTAATCAACCGATACTATCGGTATAAACTAAATTTCAACATTTAATAAAGATACAGAGTATGAACAAGAAGAAAATCATCCTTATCGCCGTAATCGTCGTAGCAGTGGTCGGCGCAGGCTTCCGGCTCTTCGGCGGCTCTAAGGCCAAACATAAAGTGACCTACGAGACAGCCGCCGTCACCAAAGGCGAGATATCGGAATCGGTAACCGCCACCGGCACCATCGAACCGGTGACGGAAGTGGAAGTCGGTACGCAGGTCAGCGGCATCATCGACAAGATATACGCCGATTACAATTCCGTAGTCACCAAAGGCCAGCTCATAGCCGAAATGGATCGCGTGACGCTGCAAAGCGAAGTAGCTTCCCAACGTGCCGCCTACAACGGTGCGAAAGCCGAATACGAGTATCAGCGGAAGAACTACGAACGCAACCGCGGACTGCACGAAAAACAGCTCATCAGCGACACCGACTACGAGCAGTCCGTCTACAACTACGAGAAAGCGAAAAGCAACTACGAAAGCAGTCAGGCATCGCTGGCCAAGGCCGAACGTAACCTGTCGTACGCCACCATCACCTCGCCCATCGACGGTGTGGTCATCAACCGTGCGGTAGAGGAAGGACAGACGGTGGCATCCGGCTTCGAAACCCCTACCCTGTTCACCATCGCCGCCGACCTTACGCAGATGCAGGTGGTGGCCGACGTGGATGAAGCCGACATAGGCGGTGTGGAAGACGGGCAGCGCGTTACCTTTACCGTAGACGCTTATCCCAACGATACCTTTGAAGGCGTGGTAACGCAGATTCGCTTGGGCGAGGACAGCTCCTCAAGTTCCGGCAGCACCACGTCCAGTACGGTTGTCACCTACGAGGTGGTTATCTCCGCCCCCAATCCCGACTTGAAACTGAAGCCCCGTCTCACGGCCAACGTCACGATTTATACGCTCGACCGCAAAGGCGTGCTTTCCGTTCCGGCGCGCGCGCTCCGTTTCACTCCCGAAAAGCCGCTCATCGGCGACAATGACATCGTAAAAGATTGCGAAGGCGAACACAAGCTTTGGACACGCGAGGGCAATACGTTCACCGCGCATCCCGTAGTGGTGGGTATCTCCAACGGTGTGAATACAGAAATCGTAAGCGGCATCGGCGAAGGTGCGGTAGTAGTGACCGAAGCCACCATAGGCCGCATGCCGGGCGAAGGCGCGACGGCGGATACGCAGCAGGAACCCAGCGGCGAGAAGAGTCCGTTCATGCCGGGCCCCCCGGGAAGCAACAAGAAGAAAAAGTAAATGATAATACATCATTAACCATGAGCAAAACCGTAATTGAACTTCAAAACATAAAGCGGAACTTCCGGGTGGGAGACGAAACGGTGCATGCGTTGCGCGGCGTATCGTTCTCCATCGGCGAAGGAGAGTTCGTGACCATCATGGGTACATCCGGCTCGGGAAAATCGACACTGTTGAACATACTCGGCTGTCTGGACACGCCTACCGTAGGCGAGTACCTGCTGGACGGCATCTCCGTGCGCACCATGAGCAAGTCACAGCGTGCCGTACTCCGCAACCGTAAAATAGGCTTCGTATTCCAAAACTACAACCTGCTGGCCAAGACCACAGCCGTGGAGAACGTGGAGCTGCCGCTGATGTACAACTCGTCCGTATCGGCCGCCGAACGCAGGAAACGCGCCGTCGAAGCGTTGAAAGCCGTAGGACTGGGCGACCGTCTGGAACACAAGTCCAATCAGATGTCCGGCGGACAGATGCAACGCGTAGCCATCGCCCGCGCACTGGTAAACAATCCCGCCGTGATTCTGGCGGACGAGGCCACCGGTAATCTGGATACACGCACCTCGTTTGAAATTCTGGTGCTTTTCCAGAAGCTGCATGCCGAAGGGCGTACCATCATCTTCGTTACGCACAATCCGGAGATAGCCCAATACAGCAGCCGCAACATCGTATTGCGCGACGGGCGGGTGAAAGACGACACAGTCAATCCCGACATCCTGAACGCCGCCGAGACATTGGCCGCGCTGCCCAAACAAGAGGATGATTGATACAGAAAACAATATTCATAAAACACTAAACCAATGAACGGAACCAACCTTTTCAAAATAGCTCTCCGGGCGCTTGCCAACAATAAGCTGCGGGCTTTCCTCACGATGCTGGGTATCATCATCGGCGTGGCGTCCGTCATCACGATGCTTGCCATCGGGCAGGGTTCAAAGAAGAGCATCCAGGCGCAAATCTCCGAAATGGGCTCAAATATGATAATGATTCATCCGGGAGCGGACATGCGCGGCGGCGTACGGCAAGACCCCAGCGCCATGCAGACGCTGAAGCTCACCGACTACGAAGCCTTGCGCAACGAAACGAACTTCCTGTCTGCCGTCAGCCCCAACGTATCCTCGTCGGGACAGCTCATCGCGGGCAACAACAACTACCCCTCTTCCGTAAACGGCGTAGGTACGGACTACCTCGAAATCCGCCAGCTTACGGTGGACAACGGCACGATGTTTACGGAAGCCGACATACAGACTTCCGCCAAAGTATGCGTCATCGGCAAGACGATACAGGACAATCTTTTCCCCGACGGAGAAGACCCCGTAGGACGTATTATCCGCTTCAACCAGGTGCCTTTCCGTGTGACGGGCGTACTGAAAGCCAAAGGTTACAACAGTATGGGCATGGACCAGGATGATGTGGTGCTCGCTCCCTACACCACCGTGATGAAGCGTCTGCTTGCACAGACTTATCTGCAAGGTATCTTCGCATCCGCCCTCACCGAGGACATGACGGACAACGCCACCGAGGAAATCACCGGGATTCTACGCCGTAACCATAAACTGAAAGACAGCGATGACGACGATTTCACCATACGCAGCCAGCAAGAGCTCAGCTCGATGCTGAACACCACCACCGACCTGATGACCACTCTCCTCGCCTGTATCGCAGGCATATCGCTGGTAGTAGGCGGTATCGGCATCATGAACATCATGTATGTATCCGTAACGGAACGTACCCGCGAAATCGGTCTGCGCATGAGTGTGGGCGCCAGAGGAGTGGATATTCTGTCACAATTCCTCATCGAGGCTATCCTCATCAGCATCACCGGCGGACTTATCGGCGTTATCATCGGCTGCGGCGCAAGCTGGATAGTAAAGAGCGCAGCCCATTGGCCTATTTACATACAAGCCTGGAGCGTATTCCTCAGCTTTGCCGTCTGCACGGTAACGGGAGTGTTCTTCGGCTGGTATCCCGCCAAGAAAGCGGCAGACTTAGACCCGATAGAAGCGATACGATATGAGTGATGAGGGATTAGGGATAAGTGATTAGCGATTAGGGATTAGTGATAAACGGTTAGCGATTGGGGATAAACGGTTAGTTTTTATTGATAGCTAATCACTTATCACTTATCCCTAATTCCTAATCACTTATCCCTAATTCCTAATCACTTATCCCTAACAGTTAATCACTAATCGCTTATCACTAATCCCTAAAAAAAACTATCTTTGCATTTGTATGAAACAATTTCTCTACTCACGGTCGCGCATCATCGAAGCCTTGATTCATATCATCGGCTGGGGAATAGTGTTTGCCTTTCCTTTTGTGATGATGACACGCAGCGGATTCACCATTACGTGGGTGGAATACCTGCGTCATGGCAGTGTTGTTCCGCTGTCGTTTCTTATCGTGTTCTATGGCAATTACTGCTTCCTCATCCCCCGCTATCTGTTCGAGGGACGCATCAGGCAGTATCTGCTGCTGAATGTGTTGCTGATAGTTTGCGTTACCGCAGGCGTGCACTTCTGGCAGGAATACGCATTCCACGCCTATGCCAAAGTGGAAGACGAGGGCAGACGGCACATGGGCCCGCCGAAGTGGATATTCATCATGCGCGATTTCTTTTCCATGATACTTACCGTAGGACTGAGTGCGGCCATCCGTCTCAGCGGACGTTGGGTACAGGTGGAAGCCGCCCGCCGTGAAGCCGAGAAAAGCCGTACGGAAGCGGAACTGAAGAATCTGCGCAATCAGCTCAACCCTCATTTCCTGCTCAATACGCTGAACAATATCTACGCGCTCATCGCCTTTGATACTGATAAGGCTCAAACGGCCGTACAGGAACTGAGCCGCCTGCTGCGCCATGTCCTTTACGACAATCAGCAGAATTTCGTGACTTTGGGCAAGGAAATGGATTTCATAAAGAACTACATCGCGTTGATGCGCATCCGCCTCTCGGCCAATGTCACCGTTGAAACACGTTTCGACATCCGTCCCGACAGCCCTACGGAGATTGCCCCGCTGATATTCATCTCTCTCATAGAGAATGCTTTCAAGCATGGCATCTCTCCCACCGAGCCCAGCCATATCCGTATCTATTTCAGTGAAAGCGCGCATGAGGTGCGTTGCGAAATCGCCAACAGTTACCACCCCAAGAACGAAGCCGATAAGAGCGGCAGCGGCATCGGACTGGAGCAAGTGCGCAAGCGTCTGGAGCTGACCTATCCCGGCCGGTACGCATGGCAGCACGGCGTAAGCGAGGACGGAAAAGAATATAAATCGGTTTTAGTAATCAATCACTGACAACATGAATCTGAAGTGTGCAATCGTAGACGATGAACCGCTGGCTCTGAACCTATTGGAGAGCTACGTCAACAAAACCCCGTTTCTGGAACTTGCCGGCAAATACTCCAGTGCGGTGCAAGCGATGAACGATTTGCCGGACAAGCATGTCGACCTTCTCTTCCTCGACATACAAATGCCCGAACTCAACGGACTGGAGTTCTCCAGAATGGTAGATACGCATACGCGCATAGTTTTCACCACCGCTTTCGACCAATATGCCATAGACGGGTATAAAGTCAACGCCCTCGATTATCTGCTGAAACCTATCTCGTACGTAGACTTTCTGCAAGCCGCCAACAAAGCCGTGCAATGGTTCGAACTGTTGCAACAGCCCAAAGAGGAAATTGAAAGTATCTTCGTGAAAAGTGATTACAAGCTGGTACAAGTGGAACTCAGGAACATCCTCTACATCGAAGGCCTGAAAGACTATATCAAAATCTATGAGGAGAACTCCCCCAAGCCCATTCTCTCACTCATGAGCATGAAGTCCATGGAAGAGCTCCTGCCCGCTTCCCGCTTCATACGCGTGCATCGTTCCTATATCGTCCAAAAAGATAAGATACGTATCATCGACCGCGGACGTATCGTTTTTGGCAAGAACTATATCCCCATCAGTGACAGTTACAAACAAATATTCCAGGATTTTCTTAATAAAAGGAGTTAAAAAGCCCCTCATAGGTTTATATTTTATTGAAATCGGCCTATTTCTAATAATATCCTATTGCATATTAAAAGATGTTTTTTTACCTTTGCGGCGAACAGATAGGAGTTGTGAAACTCCCCCAATAGAATAGTTTAGTTAAGTCTAGTTTAGTTTTTGTGTAAGCACTTCCTTCGTAAGCGAACGTTGGAAGTGCTTTTATTTATAGGCTTATCAAGTACTTACGAAAATGCGTATTTCCAATATTTCGCAGCAGGTTGCAAAATTTGATTGTCGGACAATTGTCGGACACCGATTTTATTACTACCAAATTGTCGCAACTTTATTAAACAAAAATATGGCAACGCTTAAACTTTGTATCGTACCTGCAAAAGTGCTTATCAACGGAAAGCACAAAGTAAGAATATCACTGGCTCATAATTCCAATACCAGGTATATTCCAACAAACTGTATTATTGACACCCCATCACAATTCAAAGAGGGACAAGTTATCAATCATCCGGAAGCGGCTTCCATGAACATGAAACTTCGGAATCTGCTTAACCATTATCAGAATGTTATCGATAACATATATGATGTGGATGTATATTCATGTTCCGAACTCCGGGAAATCATCATAAAAAAGAAAGACTACACCAATGCCAAGTTTTCCTCTGCAATGGCATCTTATCTATCAGAGCTTGCAGAGGAAAAAAGAAACAAGTCTGAGAAGTTGTATCGCTTGGCATGCCAATCATTCATCAAGTCCCAAGGTGATTTGTTACTTTCAATGATTACCCCCCGGAACATCAAGCATTTTGAAATGAGCCTTGAAGACAAGCGGCTCTCTCCTACTACTATCAAAATCTACCTTACATTACTTAAGGTAATCATCAACTATGCCAAAAAGCATAATATGGTCAGATACGAAGTAGAACCGTTTGAATTTTGCAGAATGCCGTCAGCCAATATCCGTGAATTAGACCTTAGTATTGATGAAGTAAGAGCAATCCGAGATATGGAAATTCCTAAATACAATATCGGAGTAGTACGTGATATTTTCATGTTAAGCTATTATCTGGGTGGTATCAATCTTGTAGATATGCTTGATATCGATTTCCGAAAAGAATGGATAGAATATTACCGGCGAAAAACAAAAAACAAAAAAAGTGGTGAAAGTAAAACTGCATTCTCCGTCCAGCCGGAAGCAAGGGAAATCATAAACAAATATATGCAGAAGAATGGAAAACTTGTTTTTGGCAAGTACAAAACATTTGGGCAATGTTATTCTGTTGTATCCCGCAAAATGGAAGAACTCGCCAAAATAGCAGGAATAAGAAAGCATGTAGTTTATTATTCTGCACGTAAATCATTCGTTCAGCATGGATTTGAATTAGGTATATCCTTAGAAATTCTTGAATATTGTATCGGTCAGTCAATGAAAACGAACCGCCCTATATTCAACTATTTTCGAGTAATGCGGAAACATGCGGATGATGCAATGAGGAAAATTTTCGATAGCTTAAAATGATTGTTTCTGGACAAAAGCTATTGCTTCGGCAGTAGCTTCTTCCCTCTCCTTCTCTACATCAGAGTTCAAACGGTCTATTAACTCCATATTTCCCGTTATTGCGGTTTTCACGCAATCGGAATATGTGACTGTTAGCTGATAATGACCGTAGCCAATGAAAGCCTTTGTAAGCTTTGGAGAGGATGATTGAAATTTGCCCATAATGTAACGGATTAAGGAGCGGAAAAAAGAACGGTTCCGCTTTCCCGTTGCGTTACATATCCATCTACATCGGACACAGGATGCCATTAAGCTATCTCACGGGGGTCGGAACCGTATATGAATAAGCTACTGGCAATATCAATCACCAGTAGCTCAACGGTCAGGATACCACCCGACGCAAATCAAAACATGTAACGCATTGCAAATATGGAAAAAATATGCGAGATAACGAAAATAATTCATGTAATAGTTGTACATAATAAATTTGTTATGTACATTTGTAGTGTCATAAGAAAACAGAGTATTAACCCTTAAAAAACGAGTAATGACAGATGAAGAACTAAAACAAGAAATTGAGAAAGTCAAACAAAAGATTGCTGATTACACAAGAATCGCCCCACTACTGGGGATTACACCAGAAGAAAAGGAAAGGCAAATAAATCTAATGTTAGACGACCTTAGCAAATTGCTAAAGGAAAAGAAGTAAAAAACAACCGGATGCCCCTCAGTGGGCATCCTAAAAACATTATTCTATGAGAAGTGTACAAGATATTTTAGCAGAAATGAAACCGCTAATGGGTTCTTTGGATGCAGGAGAACGGAAAAAGTTAAATGCTTTAGAAGAGGAATTAAAAACCCTTCAAATGACTACCGAAGATAAAGCTGCAGCTAAAGTATGGTATGAAGAGGGATTAGGGGAGATTGAAAAAAGTATCACCCATATAGAGCATGAATTAAAAATTAGAGACCAGTTGAAAGAAGTGGCTGATATCCTACCTCTCTCCTACATTGCTAAAAACTATTTCGGTAAAAGCGCAGCATGGTTATATCAGCGCATAAACGGTAATAAGGTACGCGGAAAGGTATACACCCTGAACCGTGAAGAAGTAGACACATTCAACCGCGCACTAAAAGAAATTGGAAATAAAATCAGCTCGCTGTCTATTACAAGTTAATAGCTGTTTCTTATGACAACTAATCCCCGGTATTCGAGCATATCGGGGATTTTTATATCAATTGCTTATTATCAATGCCCAATTATCCATAATAACCATATCCCAACGTGGCACATCAAATTCATTATTGACCGATCCCCCATACACAGAAAGACTCTTGTCGGCACTATCAAACTCAATCAAAGCCATTCAGCCATCCCTTCTACAAAGTTGTTTTTACCTTTGAAAAACGGAATTATCAGTAGTCTGTACGTTGGCTAATAAGAATTCTTCTAAAGCGGCACATTCAAAAGCCGAATCAAATGGAACCGCAATAGATACAATATATTTAGGTGACGTGCTCCAATAAGGACTTCTAACCCGACATTTCCTTTCATCATCATAACAAAAATAACTTCCAAGCCTTCCGCCAATGGCAACGGATGATTTACCTATATATAGTACATTATCATTATCGTCCATTATCAAATAGGCTCCAGGTCTATCGGCATATGGGTAGCATTGGGGCCAGCTGTTTTCCATATTCTCTTTCTCAGGAAATAAATCATACTTGTTACTAACTAAAAAACGTGTAAGATCTGGGTGACGATACTTCTCTTCGTATAATCTCACTAATTTTAAAACCTCATCTAATTTTGCCATTCTTGGTTACTTTGTTTTGTAAATCATCGAATCCCTTTTGCCAAAAATACATATCTACAACCTTCATTGATGGGTAGAAGCAGTCAAGTTTTTCAGAAATACATCTTTGGCATTGTTGTATTGTATCTTTATTGCTCTGAGAACAGTCAATTATCCGCTTTAGCAATTCCTCGTCAAACTGTTTGCCTTGACAATGAAATGCCTGCTTAAACAAGCCATCCAACGCAGGGACGCAACCAATGGTTCCCAACATTATTTTAGTAATCAATGTATCTGTCACAGCAAGGTTTAAGGGTGAAGTACTGTTCTCCGGTTTATAATATTTGATTTCACCATAGTGCTTTTTAAGTTCACCGTACAAGTCCATTATTTGAGAAATATCATCCATTGTAAGCCATTCTTTTCGTAGGGAATGAAATTTCCTTATTATGTTTACGGCATCCATATGAATCGTATAATCTTTCCAAAGTATTCCGCAACTACCTCTATACATTCCCCAACTCGCCAAATAAAAAGCAAGGTGAAGAGCTAAATAGTTTGTTGGATTATCTAAATTGTTGAATGCCCCATAGCAATACTCCCACGATTTAAAACGATGATTTGAGTCTTGAACCATATTACTCAAATATTTGTCAACGCTACTTTTGTCTATAGTTAAAACTGGATATATCATTTATATATACTGTGCTAATTGTTTGACTCAATAAATTCCTTCAACCGGTAAAGCCGGATAATAGCCGAATTATAAAACACATCCGGATAATGCAGCTTGATGTCGTTGATGTTCGCCCGGACATACAGAGACGTGTCGTAAATATGCTCGGATTCACTCAATACTATCTCTTTCGGTAACTGTGAGTTTCCACTCTGTGCATGATTGCCTGTACTGAGGCTTATTCTTTTACCATAATTGCTTTGTTTATTGACAAAGTAGAATATGAAAAGACAAAGGCAGCCTGGAAGAGCGTCTTGACACTTTGATAACAGACTGTATATCAATAGCTATTTGAGGATAGAACACTAAATCCACTGTGTAACCCTACACGAACTTGATTTATAATGATTTTATTTCGACTGCAAAGATATACAGTCTGTTTGTATTTTAATATACTTGGTAGCTAGTTATTGATAATTTAGGATATACAGGGAAAATCATAATAACAATAACCTACATATCAAACACCTCAGTGAGGTTTTATCTCCCTGAGGATATAAGTTGATTATATGTTGGGTAATGCAAATGATTCATTGTGATATAACACATCCCCAATATCACGAAATTTATATTAGTCATACCGTCGTACAATCTCTCTAAGACCAAAATAACCTTTACGAAGACATTCGTTTGCGATATGTTTAGCCACCTCGCCATTCCCCAATTCAAATAATTCCTCAACTATTTTATCGAGTTCTGAGTAGATTGGAATTTTGGGTTCTGCTAGTACTAACGCAAGTAATAATTCACCCACTTGCGTAGGACTTTTCTTGGAAAAACTATTTAATCTCTTTATAACCTGCGATGCGGCTAATGGCTGGAGATTCTGGACAGATAATAACATCCACTCTTTTATCTCATCATCAATTTCGTCAAAGAATCCTAGCCAACGATAACTCTCTCCAATAAAATACTTGGCTACATCACAGTCTAGGTCTTTATTTATGTCATACATAAATCGCCACAAATCTTTTATCTTTCTAACAGATATATGTTTGTCATTAATATTGAAGAACTGAATTATGTTTTCGTAATCCAACGCATTTCTACCTTTGACTACTGAAACAAGCAATGACGAATCCAAATCAAAATTAATCTTTTCAAAATGATAAGCTACACACATATATTGAATTACCATTTTCTGCATTACAGAGTCAAACATATCCCTATTAGCGAAGAATCTGTCGTACTGTCCAGTATTGCAGAAATACTCAAAAACTTGAGTTACTGTGTTGTGATAAATGTGGAATCCAACCATAAACCCAACCCAGTTGTCATTATCCTCTATCGGAAATATTTTTTCGATCCAAGATTTTTCGATCCAGAATAGAGAATAATACCCCTTCCCTAATGCGTAATAAAATAATGGATTTTCCCGTTCTTTTGATAATTCGTCCTCTAATATCTGCTTCACATCACTATCCCAACGAGCTTCGATAGGAGTTTTCGATGCATATGCAGACACTACATTATATTCGATTAACGCATCATACAGTTCGCAACTATACGAATTTATGTATTTACCGGTAATGTCTCTATCGTCAACTGATTCAACATTATGATCGTTCTCATATATTCTCAATATGATATTTTTAACAATGGGAAGATTTTCGGCCGAGAACATATGTCCATGACAATCAAGACCACAATTCAATAGACAAAGGACTCTATGGGCAAACCACTTATTCCTATTTCGAGGATTCTCGTTATCAGTATAGTTTTTTCTAAAATTTCCACTGCTAATTATTACGGATATAAGGTTTAGAACATCAGCAGAGTCAATATAAGTTTTGTTTTCGTAACAATATTGCCAAAGCCCCATAATCCAAGAATATTGGAATCCTATTGGAGCTGAGGCGATACCTTCAATGTTGAGCGTGTATTTTGATATGTTATGTTTTATGTCATATTTAATCACATCACTTAGTCCCTCTATGGTTGGGTCGGTGATACTTCTATGATGTAAGGGTTGCTCTTCGTAGTTTGAGTAATACTCTATAATTTCCGTTAAGGTCATTTTCTGAACAGACTCATAATCCAATGGAGAAATATGTCCAAAAACACTCTCCATCCAGCCACTAAATCCTGGGTGTTCTATCTCGTAAGGGTATAACTCTTGTGCTTTATTGTACTCAATTATTACATCCGGATCTTCTGTTTTTAATAACGCGGTTAACCATAGCTTTTTTGATTGAGATGGATGTGCTTCTCCATCTAACTCAAAATAGTCATCTACTTCTTTTATCCACTCTAACACTCTATTAATTTGTTCTTTCGAGAATGTAGAGCTATGTTTATTTAGTAACTCAAATAATTCGTGATCGTTAGAGGAGTTCTTCAATGGATTAAACTCGACATCCCAAAACAGATAGCTTAACTCCTCGTATCTTGAATTGATAATGAAGTAGGCAATTCGAGGATATATGGAAATCCTGTCTTTGTGAACGTAATCAGATATTAGCTGAATAAACTTTTCATCATTTGGCTGTTTTAGTAAATATTCACGAACAAATCGAACTACCTGATGTGAGAAATTGTCTAAATTTTGTCCGTTTTGATAGTGGTCTTCAATAGTTTTAATACTGTACCAATGATCCTTTTCTACTTTTTGCAGAACCCTTTCTATAATCTTAAAGCCATCTAAGCCGCATATACGAATAATATCCTTGCTTTTCTCATCAATGAACTCATGTAGAAAATATCTATCCAGTAGAGAACGATGTGATTCAAACAATCCTCTCTTCTTTTTGTAGAGCAAAACGACTGGCAGACATCTCAATAAGTTTTTTTTGTCATTTGCTTCAACAAATTTGTCGATAAAACGCTTTTGGAAGTCATTGCTGTATTGACTACCATTCTCGGATTTTATAATTGCAGTTAAAAAGTTAAAATGCTTTCGCTTGATTTCATGTATAGGAAGTATTGAAATGAGAAATATGATTACCGAGTCGGTATTGTGGTTGGCTATTCTTTTTCCATTGGCATCCTTGTACGAACATATATCATCAATAATTTTTAGAATGATAGAGAAATCTGCACATGGATTCTGAGACATTTGCCAAGCGACATTTTGAATATATCCCAACTCTACCCAGTATGGTGTTTTATATTCTTTAGTCGTTTCATCAAATACTGGCGTGGGATTATTTGCTCCTGCAAAATATCCTTCGTTATACAAAGATTCCAACCACCCTAAATGAATGAGTTTTCCCCAAAAATAATTTCTATGCAAACCAGTTCGCTGGATTATACGGACTTTTTGAATGTCTATTGCCGACGGATTCGTTACAGAAAGAATAGAATCAATACTTTCATATTTGATACTATTAAAAAGCTCGTAAAGTACAGCTTCGTATTTTGTCCACATTTTAAGAATGTCATTTTCTCGTCGCGGAGAGGTGTCGCAACCACTATTTCTATGCGCATATTTATGAAACCATATAGCGATCATAATGTACTCTTTGGCTATGGGTTCATTTATGCTTAAATGAAATGATGACAAAATAGAGTAAGCATGTCCTGAATATTTTTTAAATTTTTTATACGTAAGTCCTTTTAAATATTCAAATGTATCATATTCCTTTTTACACTCATTAAATAAAGCTTTTGCATTAGATGAGAATGCGTTATCAATTATTTTTCTTTCTGTTTTACCGCATTTCTCACACTTCATCTCAATTGTATATGTTTGATTTTCAAACACATTCCTCAATCCTCCATCAATCTCTCTCAATAGATGGGCTAATATATAGGATTTGGATTCAAAGGGATATTTTTTAATATATAAACCATCTTTATAGAATACAGCAAGTTCTGGACTTATCAATTTCAGACTATCCATAATTGAAAGTTCTTTATCTGTAAATCTCATCTCCATAGAGACAGTATTCATATTTGCAATATCGTCTTCCTTGATTTCAAATTTTACATTGCTATTCTTTCCCATTTTCTAAATTTCATAATAAATACCTTAATCATAAGGCATATACAAAGTTAATATAAAACTTCACGCCTCACAAATAAAAGTATATTAGATAGTTAAAAACTTCATTCGTCTTGCCTTCCATTTTTGCGTTGATTATATTAATCTGGTTTTATTTTTTGCATATATGTCATAATTCAAGGAATGATAGACTCCTATTTTGAGGGTTTATCATTACTCAATTTACGATGCATAATCTCCACATGGACAGCAATATAAAGCCACTATAAAACTCAATATCTACAAAGTGAATTCGTTAGAAGTTTAGAATACCTCATTCATCTTGTTTTTCATTTTCTCTTTGTCAGAGATGGTATAGTAGTGTCGATAGATAGTCTGTGGTGAATTTCCGGCGAGCTCTGCGACTTGGAGCGGATGAAAGCCTTCGTCAATCATCTTGGAGATATAGCTACTACGAGCGGTTCCCCATGTCACTCTTGATTTAATACCACAGTGGTCACATATCTTCTGCAATGTCTGGTTCACCTTCTCATTTATTCGCTTCACTCGACCATAAAGCTTAGATTGAGTAGAGTTACATCGTTTAATAGTTGGGAATACATAATTCATATAGGCTTCTGATCGGTAGCGTTCGATAATCTCCGCTGCTTTATCGATAATGATCACTCGTGCCTGCTTATCATATTTAGTACGGTCATAGATAATCATATCGCCTTTGATTTGATTGCGAGTGAGCAAACAGACATCTATAGCAGACATTCCTCCGGCATAATAACTAAATAAGAACAAATCGAGATATAGCCGTTCTTTCTTTGTGAGCAGAGTACGGTCGAAAGTTTCAATCTGGTGTATCACTTCCGGCGAGACTCCTTTGGGCGTTGTTATTCGTTGCTTGAGTTTTTCCTTAAATGATTGGAAGGCATGTAGGTTCACATTGTACACTCCTTGCTCCTTGGCATACAAACATACTGCTCTTAGCTTCCGTAATTTACCGTTTACATCTCCACCTGTTCCGTTCTTGGCTGCCTGGATTTGTATCCAGACCACAAAATTCTGAATAAACTTCTCTGTTAGGTCGCGGAATCTGTACTTGGAGAAATCTTGATGATATTTGCTTTTTGCAAATTGGTGAAGCGAGGTGTTTAGATATTGATATTTTCGAGATGTAGAGAGACTTTTTAGTACACGTCCATTTTTATATCGCTCTTGATTCTCGAACTTCACAGCCAGTTCTTCGATCATATCTGATATTGGGATGTATTTGTTTCGGTAGTTTGGATCGGTATCGTAGTAGTGAGATAACTCCACCGGAATCCAATCTTTACCTTGGGTGTCCCAACGCTCTCCAATTTTGAGGTATTTGAGTTTCTGCTGCTGTAGAAACTTATTTTTTTCGGAGGAGTCCTTTCCGGCGAAAAGTTGTGACTTCTGATTCCACTCCGAGTAGAGTCCTGTGATATTGATACCCTTTGTAACACGAGCATAACCTCGCTTATAGAACATCATTTCGAGTTTAACGAAATTGATGTTTTTAGGGTCTCTTTTCCCTTTGATATTTACAGTAAACATAGAAAATAGAGTTTAGCATTCGTTTCGGATTATTGCTTCGGCAGTCAAAAGACCCACCGTAACAGACTACACAGGAATAGTGCTTCCCACCAAAAAAGGTTTATTTACCGCTAAACCTATAAATGCTAATCCCTATCAATACACATAAAAACAGAGACTTACATCAGTTATCGATGTAAGTCTTGTAAATAAAGGCTGCCTATTGGCTTCCTTTATTTACTTATTTATCAATAGTAGTTACTGCTATAAATGCCCGATTTAAATGTCCATTTTGCTCTACGCTTTTTACTGTCACTTTGAATCGTTTATATTTGGAATCATGAAAGACCTTACTATGAATAGTTTTGACATATCCTACATCAACTCCACCTTTAAAAAGTTGCACTGCATATCTGTCATATGGATTTTTTTTATCTAGTTTCCATTCAAGGATATCACCTTTTTCCAATGTGCCGGAAGGTAATTGACGCCTTGTTAAACCACAAACCTCACTAGTGAAATTCAGACCCTTTACAGGAAAATATTCAGCGATAAATTCAAAATTATCTGTGGATAATAGCCCTTGAGTTTGAGCCAAGACATAATACTTATTATCTTTCAATGATGGTAATATTTCCCAATAATCATAATATTTTTGAATATCAGCCCTTTCTGTATTTGTCAGTCGTTGAGCAAATGTTTCCAGCACATTATTCTTATATACAACATCAGGATTCGGAAAGTCGGGATACATATTAAACCCCTTTCCTAATGCTTCTTTAACCCCCTCAGATATATATTCAAATCTAACCCCTTCAGTTTGATTTCGAGTGATTTTACCTACCTTTATTCGGCTGTCATTTCTTCCTCGTCTCCATACAAGATAGATGTATTTTATATATCTTTTCATAACACAATATTTTTTAATCTCAAAAAACGCTCATTTATTAATCTACAAATCAATTCCTTCCGTTGAGAAGAAAGAGCATATTCTTCCCGGAACTCTTCAGGAAGTTCTTTATCTATATTAAAAACAATGTTACGTATTTTGTTCTCATCGTACAAAGATATAATATTATTTATTACTTTTTCTACTATTGCAGGGAATTCCATCCTAATATTACTTACTAAATCAAAATGATTTATTTTTTCTCCTTTATCTCCCCAGCGTATTTCAGACTTTCCTCTATTGATAAAACTATCAAACATCGTTCTATCATTTAACATTTGCCTTACAGCATCTTCTGTCTTTTCTCTAGCTAAACAACATCCGCTATCATATATGGGAGCATAGTCACCCTTCATTCCAAGAATCTTAACTTTGACATGTGCATCAAGCTCAAAGTTTTCATTTTTTTTTTAGCAAATCCTTTATTTGCTTAAAACGATCTTTCAATTTGGAAAAAACGCGATTAGCCTCTTCTCCTGTCAGTTCAGTCTCTTTATATGGCATAATAAATCCCCAATTTTCTTGATGTCTATCACTATTCCCTATGAGACTATCAAATATTATCGTTTTTATAATATTCTCAATATGCTCACCCAAACCAAAGCTTTCAATAGCTGATTTTATAAAATGAAATGTATAAGCCGAATATGAACTTTTATTTTCAGGATCATAAGTATTATCATATCCTGTTAATATACTAACTCCTTCAGTTAAACACTCTTCTTCTGTATTCATTGATTTAGAGATACATCCTATTTCATTTCCATGTTTAGCTATATTGTATTCTAACACATTAAATCCCAACAAACGTCCCACTTCCGAAGATATAATTTCAGACCAAAATTCAGGCTTATAGTCCTTACCTTCTTTTAACATCGATGTTTTAAAAAAATAAACACTATCATCGGCAGGATCGCTAATTACACATTTATTACGCGTTCCTTTTGTGTTAAAAAAAGGTTTTTCATTCCATTCTGTTATATCGTAAAATTTGGCCATATTTTTATTTTTCGCAAAAATACAAATAATTAAATCGCAAACGGTAAATCGAAGGATAAAAATCATATCAAATTTTGAACATTAATAATAAACATTTACCATTGAAATAGATTATAGCTCACCCCACCACCTACATAAAAACCACCCGGATACCCATACCCAGCCTGCAAGCCCAGTCCCCAACGCTTCTTCTTCGGATTAATCGTATGATAGATGTCATTCGTCACCGTCTGATAAACCGTCCTCGGATACACAGTCATACTATCCATCCGTGGGTCTACATATCCGCTCACCACTGCCCTATACAGGCTATCTTCATACACAACCCGTTTGCGATGGAGCAAGGTATCACCTATGCGCACAGTGTCATTTGGCAATATCTGCCAAAAGACGGCTATCGGTGCAGAGACAAGAACCGTGTCAGTCTTGACAACCGTCTGTACCTTCGTCTCGGTACGGATTTCCGCCGGCAAAGGCTCGAGCGGGCGGAACCACGCCGCCACACAAGCGATAGCCAGCAATACGACCAATATCCAGGGCAGTTGTTTCATGGTCGTATCACAACGTTACGTAAGAAATTGCTGAACTCTTTTCGCACATCGAAACATGGGCATGCCTTGATGTATTCAGACGGTTCAACCTCTCCACTGCCATCCAAGTCGGGTGAGGTGTCACGATGACCGAGTAACTCTATAATTGGGTACTCCTTACAGAGTTTGGCAACCAAATTACGCAAAGCATTCTTCTGTGCTTCCGTACGGGTATCAGCCGGCTTACCGTTAGCATCCAACCCGCCGATATAGCAGATACCGATACTGTGTTTGTTGTACGACAAACCGGAGAAACCTTTCGTATTACAGTGCGCCCCGTCGATTGACAACGGGCGGCCACTCTCTACCGTTCCGTCAAGGTCTATCACAAAGTTGTAGCCAATCTGATTAAAGCCGCGTGCCCGGTGCATACGGTCGATATCTTTGGCACGTAAATCCTGCCCGGCTTTCGTGGCCGAACAATGAATGATAATAGCATCAATAGTTGTCATTCCTTTTTGATTTTACATAAATATTCGTTATATTTGCAATTCGCCTTTGTTAAACTTTAAGTTGTGTCAAATTTAAAGGCGGAAGGCAGCTGTTGGGAAACACCTTCCTTCCATGCATCAGTAATCACTTGGCGGCTTTCGTCCCCCGCATCCTCGAACATCACACCGTTTCATTTCAGCCTCTTTCAGTTTTAATTCTATCTCATGCCGCTTATGGATTTCTTCCAAATGGGCGCTTTGAGACTGACGTAGCTCGGCATACAAACCGTCTATTTTCGTATCACGCTGTGCTATCCGTTCTTCCAACCAGGCAATTTGTTTGCGTTCATTCTCATTCTCCATAGCATCGGCAGAAGCATCCTCTTTACGGGCGTCCGTCTTTCGGGACATCCACCATTTTAAAAGCTGTTTGATTCCCTCGATACCACCTAATGCAGTAATCAATATTACCCAGTCATTCACATTCATAGCAACAGCCAAAACACGGTAAGATAAACACTCAGGAAAAGGCTGCACTCTACCCAGAACATAGGTCTTTGGTAGCGGTATGTCAAATAAATACAGGAAGCGAACAGTAGCAAAGGAAACAGCCAATACCCCACCAGGCATATCCAAGCCAACGAAGCCACACCGCAAACTCCGGTAGCGATATAATGTACCTTGCCTTCAAGTTCCAACTTAAAGCAGGGCGCAGCGCCTACAAAAATAAGCCCGACGCCGGAAAGGAAAGCGAGAAACTGTATCTCCACAGGAGACACATCCAGCCATGCGGGGAGAAGTAAAAAAGCCGGGACAATCATAGCCGCTTGGAACAGCCATTTGGGGCGACCCCGTTTATCAAGCTGATAATAAGTATCGCTCACACTCCAGGGAATTCCCTGCATGACACTGATAGCATATACGATATACGCTACAATCAAAACTAAAGAAATCAACATACAAATCATAATTCCAAATTTTAATTTTATCCAAAATTATAATTCCTTATATTCCAATCGTCCTATTTATATTACATTCCACTGACATAAAATGTCAATATAAATACTACTGATTTTCTACCCTACTCTATCTTTTCATGTTTTTCTTATATTCCCCTTACAGATATACTTCAGAAGCCTATATAAAGCCACTCATTTTCTATTTTTTGCCTTGAAAAGTAGTCTTAGTCCCGCAAGAACTTAGAAATATCGGGTTAAAGGTGTCATTCATCAATTCGGACGGCAAGGTAGAAATGTGGGAGTTCCAGGGCGGGACGTTTACAAATATCGGCAGTTGGGTACAAGGTGGAGTGCAACGAGTTGTATTTTTGGAACAAGAAAATAAGGAAAATGATGTTAGGATAAATACTATTGACGGTGTAAACAAAACCATTGTCATATCTGTCAATAAACAAGGAACCAATGTCGTATTGATGCCTGTATTCAAGGGGCAAAAAGTCAAGATTACCATTGATACTCCGATTGAAAGCCGATTATTAGGCATTGAGCTGTCAAACGAAAAATCCACATCCGGAATAGACAAACAGAGGTTATTTTGGGGAACCTTGGATAAACAGATAATTATTGAATCGGAAGTCAACAATAGCTATTCTTATCTTCTTATTGAATTGTGGACAACTGATATTCTCAATGCTTCATTTGAATATCAGAATACACAGAAATACGCATTGCAAGAGGAGTATATCGTTACGGCCCAAAAGACAGAAGAAAACTACTCCAATATGAGAAATGCAATCTCACAGTATTCTTTTTCAGAGAAAACACAGAATTATCCTGATGATTTTGATGAAAGCACCTTATCCTCTTCCAAAGGTTGGATAGGTGGCGGACATAAATTATCCGGTCTTAACAAGTTGGTATATGGTGTATCTGTTTATGTCGAATTCAGCAGTGAAGATATTCATGAGAACAGCGAAGCAAATGAAGTATGTGTATTTGTGACGGATACAATACCGACACAAGGTGCTTTCCTTAATAGTCTGAATATGGTCTTTGTCCAAACATTCAATGCCTCAAGGAAAGGATTTCATGATGTAAGGTTTAATTCTGCCATAAATACGAACAAGGATATTTTCTTGTTTGCTTATGGTGTACAGAACAATCTGAAATTCTCAAACAAGAGACAATCGGACAAGAATCCTCCCTTTACAAATGATTTCTACTTTGTAAACAAACCTGGTACATTAGAAAATGCAAGCATATCCGTATATGATACGGACTGGATATTACAACCTACAATGGTATTCTACACTGAAGATATTTTATTGCAAAAGGAAGTATTACAGAATACTTTACAGATAAGTGATTTAAAAGATATATTGGGGACATTTGGAAACACGAATGAAAACATCATAGACAAGCCTTTCAAGTTCGACGGAAACAAGGTAAAGGCGTATCAGGATTCTTTCGGTTCATTTGTTCTGCGTAATGAAACTTTCATTACTCCCCTTGGAATCACTCTTGACAGAAATGCAAAGGGCGGAAGAACATTGACCACTCCGGCAGGTACGATAAAAAGCGGTACTCCGGCGAATGAAAACGTGTTGGAATATGCAATGGATGATTTGACCTCAGATGATTACCATGCTATTATAATAGCTCTTGGAACTAACGATTTATCAGGGGTGATAAGAGGTACGATATTGCTTGGCGATTGGGACAGTGAAGATACTTCAACTCTTTATGGTGCATTGAATTATGCAGTGAACAGATGCAAGACTAATGCTCCGTCCGCCAAAGTCATACTGGTGTCCCCGATAAACAGAACAAACGGCTGGAATGGAATAGCTATGCAGATTATAAGAAACGCCATCAGAAACAAAGCTTTGGCCAGCGGCTTTTCGATTCTTGATGGCAGTACATCTCCATTTCCCAATGTAGACAACGACTTGTCTAAGGTTTGCTGGAATGATGGCTTACATCCTACAGTGGGAATTGGCAGCAAGATGTATGATATGTGGGTGTTGGGGAATATTTTATGAATTTACGAAACTTGGACGGTTCTTGCTACCGCCCAAGTTGATTTATACTTTTAGGTATTTATATATGCACCGAAATGCAGGTATTAATCCTATCCACTAAAACTCTGTGACTATACCGGTTGTAAATATAAGATATATTATACCTACAATAGCAATCACAGCAAGAACGAACTCTAAGGTATCAAGCATAAATCGCCCTACCTCTTTGATAGCGTTAGGTTGAGCATTATCACGCCCAGCCTAACATTTATTTTTATTCTTTTTCATAATGAAATTTTTATTATAAATATTATCTGATTGCCGCTTGCGCTTTATGTCAGCCGGCGTTTTACTGACAACGTTCGTAAGACAAAAGTATCTAAAGGTAATGATTTTATAGAATTGACAAGATGTTTTTGAGGGATATTTTACCGCTGTGCCTAATTTTAATCATCCCGGACTGTAAAGTGCCGGGATGAATTTGTGTTAACCTTATTGGAAAGTAGGATCAACCCCATTATCCAACACTTCAATACTGACTTCAAGACCGCTTGTGTTTTCTGCGACTGAAATTGTATTAGCCCACTTTCTCGGCACATCACTTTCCACAATCAAATGGTCTCCCATATTAATCATCGTATGGCAAGCCAAATGTATGGATGCAAGTGCCGTACATATATCCTGTACAGACATATCGTCAGTAGTGGCCACACTCCACGGCTTATTAGTGTATGAAGTACCTTCTACCTCATTGTCTATATTTTCGCTTCTGAATAATGTAGTGGTATACTCTTTCAGAGTAATAACTCCATTGGTAGGAGCGCCTGTAAAAGAGATTTTTATTTTTTCTCTGGTGCCATAATTAGTGCACACCTTAACCCCTTCACCGAAATAAGCACTCCCGACAAACGGGAATACAGGCTTAATCATAGATATATTATTTCTCCAGGTTTTAAGCAGAGAAGTATATTGCGTATTAGTATCAACGACAACAAGCAACCCTTTGTCTGCATAATCTTTGATGGCATTTAAAATCCTCTCTCTGTCTGTCGTAGTAGCGGTATCATGGGCATACAGAGCAAGATGCTTTTTATACTTGACCGCTTCATCAAGTAAAGACAATGAATAATCTACCAACTCTGCATTATCCATTCCGTGCCTTGGGATGTACCATCTATTAGTGCCGGCAGTGATAAACCTGGCTTCACCGTTGAAATACTTCTGGCCGGTTGTTCCGATGGAATAATTATAATACTTGGATAATATTACAGCACTATGGGCATCCATATAATTCTCAGGAGGACACCACCCCTCGGTTTTCAGCCCTTGAGAAATAAAGTATTCTTTGGCCGATTTGATTGTATCTTCAAACTCAGCATTACTGAAGTTATTACTTCCTTTATGCGGGTTCCACCCGTGCGCTATAAAACCATTCCCGGCTTGTATTAACGACTTGAATTTCTCCTTGTCTTGGATAGCTCTATTTTTGTATATAAAGGCATTAAGGCAACAGGTAATTGGAATACCCATTGGGTTCGCCACGTCACACCAGGAAAAAAAGGCATCAATGTAATCCAGCATTATACTGACTGATGCTGTTTCTTGTAATGTCGGTATGTGCGTGTCTAATTTGTTTAACAACTTTATCTCTTTATTGGTCTCTTCTATTTTTTCATCAATAGTTGGAAAAGTGTATGATATAGATACAGTTGCATCCAAATCATATCCCTTATAAATTATATAAGGATAGTCAGATGGTGACGGCGCAACAATCTGTTTGCTGCCTGATTCAACCTTATTACTTCTGTATATCTCTTGTACTCCATCCGTATTATTATCACTTGACTTGCTGAAATAAACCTCAGTCCAAGCTGCTTTAGTATTAGCATAGTCAACATTCAAGGTACTGTTGTCAGGAAATGTATTCTCTAATGACTGAAACTGCATCTTAAATGGATATATATCAACATTTATCTCTTTGCCGCCAATACTATCCTGTATGTCAGAGATAATTTGGCTCTGCTCTTCTATTTTCTGATTAACATTTTCAGAAACCTTATTGATGTCGTCAAATATGTTTTTATTCTCACCGGCAGATATTGTCGTTTTAATGCTGCTGTCATCTACTGCCTTAAAAAGTATATATGGATATTCTGACCTATTAGGAGTTTTACCTGTTCTACTAATAGTTTCATGATTCATCCCTTTAACGACCAAATCAGGATGGAAGTATTGTTGGCCTTGATATGGAGATACAGACGAGAACGCTAAGAATATAGTTTGCTTATTCGGGTTATCAATGTGAATAGTACAATCTTTCCCTTCGGGGAAAATATTCTCAAGGGATTGCCAAACTGCCGATGGAGAAAGTTCTAATGTTATCTCTTTGTCGTAAGTTCCATCTATATCAATCTTATCGGCGTTTAAGTTGAATATATCATTATCAATTCGTTCAATCATTGCCTGATTGGGTATTTGCTTCCAACTACCGGCACTCGTAAACGTCCCGCCCTGGAACTCCCATGTTTCTACCTTACCATCCGAATTGATGAACGACACCTTCAGCCCTACATTCCTAAGTTCTTGCGGGACTTGGGCGATGGCGCTTTCCAGACTGTACTTGTTGCTTCCGTCGATTCCCGAAGTCGGATGCTGGACGGAAACATTATATTCCGTAATGGTACCAGTCATTGTATCTACTACGTCCTCACAAAATGAGCCTACTCTTGCAGAAGTATTAGCGCCGTCCTCAACTTCATTTTTTATTTGAGTTGCCCTTTGTCTTAATGTATTAAAATTCTCTTTCATAATTATTCACCCAAAATTCTACATGTTATACGGTTTGCGGCCAGTCCCCCATTTCCTCTATATAGTGGAAAAGATTCTCTATTATCATTCAAATAGCGTACACACTCTTTTAAATATTGGTCGGCCATAGAAAAAGCATCATTATAAGCCATAAGCTTCTCTTTAAAATCAGAATGGGACGAATATTCGTTACCCTTATTCATAAATCCGAAACGGGTAACATTACCATCCCCATTCTTCACCATACGGGCATAAGTATAATAAGCTAATGCGGTTTTTAGACCCACAAAAAAGCGTTTTCCACCACATTTTGCATTATAAGAACCGCCATTGAGTAATTCACTATAATTATCCGGGTGGTCTTTCACGTCTAAAAACAAAGTATCACCTAAAGCCGATTTCAAATCAATATTCTCCGATTCTCGAATATATGTTTCTATCTTTTCCGTATCGATATGTACCGACATCGTACGGGCCAACTTAGACACTTCATCTGTTGTTATTAGATACGGTTGCATTTCTTACATATTTAAGCGGTTGTACACTAAAGTCATTAGAAGGATTGACTGGCTCATACCAATGCGCAAAAATCTTTTGAAAAGCACGTTCAATCATTCGCTGTTGTTTTGATACAATAGAGTTATAATACTCAAAAGCATCCTCCAATATCTCACCGGAAAAACCCACCTTACCAATACGAATACAATACCAAGGTTCCTGCCCAAAAGCGGAATAAACACGCTCTACCACACTAGCATCGGTAACTGTAAAATCTTTATCATAGTTCTTGGGACTGATATCTAAAAACTCCGGCTTTTCTTCATCAGATTCCAATATTGTTTCTAAGATTTTATTGGCATTAGTGTCTCCTTGTAACTGTTCAAAAGTCTCAGAGAATCCGGTATCTTCTGTTTGATTATCATCTTTAATTTGATTTCCATTTTCATCAATGCGAACTGATGCAGAACCTTTTTTAGTGATAAGCATTCCAGAAGGCATGAAATTACAGCGTACATTACGGTACTTCACATTGGCTAATCCTTCATCCGTACTCATTTCCGTAATCACCCGGTCAGCCCTTCCGACAGGATACACAAATTTTCCTGTGTTACTAATCCATAATATCTGTCCTTTATAGTTTTCAATTCCTCCTGCAGCACGAATCTGTGCATACACCACTTCTTTACAAGGATTAAAAACATCGATGAACTCTACATTCTCCTGTACAACCTTAATAGCCTTACCCTTACGAGTTTTCTTTCCTGTCCAATCCGGATGAACCGCAATCTTTGCAATATATCCGGTTTCATCTTCTTCTAATAAACGGCAATTCTCAAAGGGGACATGCTGTATCTCTACTATATCAGCAAACATATTATAGTTTACATGTATTGCTATCCCATCATAATCCGCAACATCCCTACAAACAAGAGCATGAATATCATCTGCCGTATCCCCACGACGGTTAACTACATATTCAGAAAAAGCAACCTCACGGAAACCGTTTCCTTCTATAAAATTGGCATAACGTTCCGCACATTCACTGCCCGTTGAACTCGCTGCAATGATATTTCTTAAATGTTGGGGATATAGGTTATCATCACCATAGCTTTGAATGCCAAGATTACGTAAGTATCCCGTATCAACACGCCTATTACTTTTCTTCTTTAAATCATTTACATTCATTGTTCCGTGAGGTCATTTTTATTCTACCATTTCTCTGGCTACTCCATTGTCCGCCGCTTCTTGTTCTGGTTCAAGAAGGGATTGGGCTTTTTTTATATGAGCATCCAATAACTTAACAGTCACTTTTTTCCCGTCTACTTGATAAGTTTTAAACGCTTCTTTCACTATTTTGACAGTAGCACCTTCCACTTGGAAAGCTTTCACTAATTCTAAAACTAAAGTCTCATCCAAAGCCGTAACCGGATTCTTGCGTTTTTCAACCCTTTCCTCCCAATCAGAAGGCGTTAAAGCAAAAAACACTATCCCTTTAGGATTTCCCGCAAGAAATCTTTCTGCCGCTTCATCAGTTAGATTATCATTGGTATACATTTCACCACTCCCAAAGCCAGCCTGGAGTAAGACACCATTTTTCAATGCATAATTTGATTTTTCTTTCATCTTTCCGTATTTTTTTAAATATGAATACATCTCAATCACAGCATCACGATAGCAATCACTACATGAAGTTCTAATAAAAGTTCGTCCGAAGACTTCATGATATATTACTTCAATGTCTGATTTATCAGAAGAAGAGAGGGGGAGTTTACCCCCCAACTCTTTCAATTTATCAACCACTTCTAAAACTGTCATACCTCTACTCTGCCGGTTCGGCCGTTAAAGTATTAATAGCAGTTTTAGTAGCTTCATAACTTGTTTTATACAAGAATAAAGCTGACTTTGGAGCTTTCTGTTCTTCGAGTGTTACAGTCCATCCGCCTTCTGTATCTTCACTATACTTATTGTTTTCAATAGTAGTAGCTGTAAGACCTTGATAATATCCAAAAACCTGAAAAGCGGCATCGCCCGGATTTGCTTCTTTTTGTAACCCCTTATATTTATTTTCCAACACTACAACGTAAGAACCGTTAGCCAAGCCGTCAATAATATCTGCACAAACATCCGGATCATTAGCTAGAATCACAAGTACAAGAGTGTTTGTGAATGAATTGCGATATGTACCAGTAGCCAAAGCTGTGGTAGTTCCTGTAAATGGAGCCTTTCCTGGTACAATAACTTTATATGCTTTCTTTCCCGTCTTCATGGCTAATGTTTCAATCACATTCTTACGGGTAGAATTGAATAGCGTTGCAGCAAAGTCTACATCTGCACGATTCATTATCACACCTTCCTGCTCCAAACCTTGTACAACTGGATCATCACAAGACGGAGAAATATCTTTCTTCAAAATATCATCGCATACTCCCATAAATACCTCCTTTCCTAATATGCAACTTGTATCAGATTATCCTCGCCAATCATAGAACCAAGTTTACCTGTAGAATAGATATAATTCTTACGGGATTTTCTTTCAAACCAGATATCAAGGTCTGACATAGGGTTATCACCTTCACAGCCGTACATCAGATTCTCCGGAGAACACAGAACAGCACGATGGGGAAGATTCAATTTGGTTTTATCATTCTGATATGCTTGGATAAATCGATCCCAAATTGAGCATTTTACAACTGTAACACCGTCATACTCCCCTACTTCAAGTCCGTCAAAAATAACTTCCCAAGGCATAATAACCTTATATTTTTCTCTCACGTCACGAGATAAAGAATCACACAATGATTTCGTAGCAAAAATTGCATGTCCGGACTTTTGGAAAATACGACTATCCGCATCTTCAAGCATTGCATCAAATATGGAAGTTGCAGCACCCAATTCTTTCATTTTGGATTTTTGCAAAGCATAAGATGCTTCAGCATTGGCTGATATGACAGTATGCTGGCCAGCATTAGCTGTACATATAGCAAACAAACGTTTAAAGAAACCGTCACATGTTTTAAACAATTCAACATTCAAACCATCTGTAATTTGCCCTGAACCTTCAACATTGGCAGCATCCTTATCTCCAAACCAGGTAAAGCGCCACAACATTTTCATCATTGCTTCCGTTAGCTTCGGAAGGACGATTCCATCCATATACTCAGTAGAAGTAAGGTCCGCAATATTAGTACCGGTTTTTAGGCAATATTTAGCAATAGTGTTTTCCAAATCCTCATAACACATTTCCAATGGAACTTGCCAATCACCAATTTCCCAAACCTTTTGGGCTGCAGCAATAGCCACCTTTTGATATGTAGGATCACATCCAGAGCCTGCGATACCCACATCCTCCATTTCACCAATAAAACCAACTTTCTTACCATTGGTCACTTTAGGCATGAACGTCATAAAACGCTCCATATCCTCATTCTGAAAGACTGTCAATTCAATCAAGTCTTTCAAATCCTTCACCGCCTGATTGTCCGGTGTCAATTTTGAAAAATCCAAAATAGGCATACTCAAATCTCCTTTCTTTACTTTTTAGCTCGCTTTTCTCTTTCTTCTCTCAACTTCCTCTGAATAGGTGTTTCCTCTGCATTTACCTGAGAATCAACAGTTGTCTTAAAAGTCTGGGCACGTAAGGAAACCCTGTAGGTTGAGCAATGCTTCGCCAACCAATTTTCCCCACCTGCCATCTTTACAGCATTCAGAATCTTATTGTCCTCAACTGTACGGGCGTTAACTTTCAAAGCCGCATTTTCCGCTTCAAGTTCTTCAATGCGGGCCTTCAAAGCCTCAATCTCCTCATCACCACTTTCTTCCTCCTGATCTTTAATCTCCGTAATTACTCCATCGGTTACGATGATAGTCTTCCCATCAGGCATAACATGTTCACCATCAGGAGACGCGGCATCCCCAACTTGCGGTTCTCCCTCTTCACGTTCCACCGTCAGTATATTACCTTCGGCGTCTGTCAACTCCATAGATATTACTGGAATATCCTCAATCTTTTGATAGCCACATTTGGCAAGCAACTTATCAATGATAGATTGCTTCACTGTCACTTGTTTTTCTTTGTTCATTTTTTTACTATTAAGTTTATAATCGATTCCTTTTGCTGTAGTTGGGACAAGAACAGCAGATATAAATCCTAATTGTTTTGCAACTTCTCCACCAAACCATGTTTCTTTATTCATTTGAGTTTCCAATACATTTGGCTCTGTCCCTGTCCTTTCAACATAGACAGCCAACATCTTAGCTTTTTCCGTTTCCAAACTTGATTTAAGGGTTTCTATCGTTTCAAGGTCTAAGACATCGTCATACTTTGCCAAATATGGTTTGTGAATGAGAAACTTTGCATGAGGATAAGCCTTTCTGCGTTCCAACGGTGCAGACAGTAGAATAATTGTCGCCATAGAAGCACATCTTCCAACGACAGTACAAGAAATTTCCTTACCCGATGCACGTAATGCATCATAAATCGCATACCCCTCAACTGTATCACCACCGCATGAATGTATTTCAATATCAATTGTAGGGTCAGCCGGGTCAAGCCATGAAAGAAAATATTGAATATCTGGAAACGAAAGCCCTTCATCTCCGGTCAAATACCAACTCTCCAGCTTATCTCTATCAGCTACAATGTCCTTATTAATGTATAATTTTGCCATATCACATAATTGTTTGTAACAAAGGTAGAAAACAGGATACGGCTTGAAGAATATAAGGAGTTCATTCCACTGACACGCTCTGTCAGTAACTTTTAGCAATAACAAGAACAGTTCTGATAGAATTAAAAGACATACATTTATAGATTGAAATATGAAAATTCCCCCATTCTTACCTTGCATTTCCAAAATCAAGGCAAAAATAGGGGAATACCTCTGTTTCAGCTTATAAATATCAATAAGACTAATTCACTTTTCTATTTTCAAATAGTCTTTTGTTTCTATATTACTTTATTTCCCAAAATCGATACCCAGAAGCTTCATTATAAAAGGAGCTATATCCGTTTGTTTCATAACTGGTAATTCCTTTTTCTCAATCCCGCATCCAAATGCTACTAATGTCGTAGGGTCAATACCTGATAGATAGCCATGCTTACCTCCAAATTTCTCTATAACATCCGCTCCGGTACGAGCAGTAGCAACAGCTACTCCTTTTACGGGCTCCAACGCAAACGCCACTTCTGGGTCACACCCTACCTTGCCTAATTCTTCTTTTTCTACTATACGGAATAATGCTTGGGTCGTATCTGGTAATGAAGTCAGTTTTTTGCGAATTTTATTCAAAGTAGTTTGATCATTCTTGTCTTTTAGATAAAGAAACATCATAGCTCCTGCTCCATGAAAGCAAGCTTTCCACTCTCCTCCGGGTTTTTCACTCAACAAACCTTCTTGCACTAACCATACGTTCGGAACAATACTTCTACTATAGTTCACAAAGCCGTGGTCACCGCATACAATTACGGTAGTATTGTATAATAACTTATTCCGTTCCAAATTCTCCAGAATCAACCCTACAGCATGGTCGGCACTTCCTACTGTTGCACTCACTCTGTCAGACCTCAATCCTGTAGCATGTTGGGCATAGTCAGTAGTAATCAGATGTATTGTCATTAGATTGGGTTTATAGGTATTCATAATATAATTGGCCATTGCGGCAGTGCGAGCATCTCTATCCATAGAACCAGCACTAAAGTTTTTATGGTTTAATTTTCCAGTGGCTTCCCGTTCCAACTCATCTAAAAAGCCTTTCGGAGTACAGTAGGGCTTGATGTATTCCAATTGATTGGCAACGGGCTTTACCGACCAAAATTCAGGTACATTATAATGAATGGATTTTGCTCCTACAGATACAGGCCAAAAAAGAGAGGCTACGATCAACCCGTTTTGGTTTGCAGAATCCCAGATTGTAGTTGCTTTGATAGAGTCTGCATACCAATAGCTTACATTTCCTGGTCTGTTCTCTGTAAAAGGAGAGTTATAATAGATACGATGTTGAACAGGTTCTACTCCTGTCACAATAGTTATGTGTGAAGGGTATGTAGCTGTCGGAGTAATTCCTTTGATACGTTCCACAAACAATCCATCCCTCTTCATTCTTTTTAAGTTGGGTGAAGGCATTGTACTATCTGTTACCATTTCAGATCTCATTCCATCAATGGTAATAAGAATGACGTGTTTAGAACGGTCGGCAGCAGTCACGGTGCCTATTAAACAACTACATAAAAACATTAAAATATTTCTTTTCAGTTTCATCGTTTGATTAGTTAAAGAAAGGAGCCACATATTCTGAAGATTTATTTTGTACGATAACACGATTCATATTGTATTTAATAACTACTGTTTTAGTATCCTTATTCATTTCGAAGGCATCCATCTCCTGATTTAAAGGAATAAAGGGAGGGATTTGAGCGGTTGTATAATTGGCAGCTGACGGAGTGTTTGCAGCTTCTGTTTCACATATCGGCAGCCGAATTCCTAAATCAGCTACCCGCCGTCCTTCTGCTATGAATATCTCCTGACGCATAAGATAAAGTATTTCCAGTAAATTATCCACTGTGGTTGGATTATCTATCATCGCTTCTGTGACAGAAGTTCCTGAAATGTAAGGAATAGAAATTAAATTGGGCATTTGACGATCAAGTACTAACCCACTTCTTAGTTCATCTTCAGCCGAAGCAGCTACTTTGTATTCGGAACTGTTGGGATATTCTTTGTATCCTCCGTTATAACGTCCTTCTAATTGGTCGTTAATATCGGTTTCTACCGGACGTTTTTTTACAAGTGCCAACAATTCCTTCAAAATACTTTTTGCTCCATTAAGATCATTATCAGCTAAAGCTGCTTCGGCCAAAATCAGATAAGCTTCTTCCGCTTTAGCTATACAGATAGGACGTGCTTCAGTTGCGCTGTTTTTCTGAAAATATTTCGGATCAAGAAAATCAAGTCGAGGCAACGGCTGAAAGTTTGTTCCGTAGATATATCCTTGTATAGAACTTTCTACACCGTTATCTCCATCATATTCAATCTGCTCTACAAAGTCCTTGGACAAGGCTAACGCATTATTTGAATATTGCACAGCATTTGTTTTGTCTCCTAACCTATAATAAGAGCGGGCTATCACTGTATTTATGAATGCTTTTTTACCAGCATCATTAGTATAGTTCAAAGCCTCTGTAAAGGTGAAAATCGCTAGATTCAAATTTTCCTGCCAACTTTTTACCTCTCCTCCGTTTTCAACAGGAAGCGCAAGAAAATACTCTCCTGCCAGTAAATAAGAAAAACCTTTTATATAATAAAGGTTGAAACGCTGAGCATCTGTAGTAGTCGCATCAGCTGCAGCCACCACTTCTAACCCCTGAATAGCGGTTTCACGTAATGTACCAATATGGCGTTGCAAGTTTGTGACATCCACATCTGTGTATAAGATTGTAGGGAAATCAAAAACTTTGCTGCTTTGGCTGTAATTATTGAAGTAATTATCAGATAGTATTTCTATGAGTTCCACATACGTACCTATAATGGTGGCAAATGAACGATTGGCTCCATTTACCCAAGTACTCATTGCATTTGGAGTCTGCAAGAACGTCTTTTCGTCCACGTTAGGATTGATAATATCATTGGGCTGCAACAGCTCGCATGATGCGCATGATAAGGCTAAAGCCCCTAAGAGAATATAGTTTTTTATCTTCATTTTTATTATTTCATTAAGAGTTGGACATTTTTAGAAAGAGATACGAATAGAACCTACATATTGCCGAGGAGTGGAGTATGAAGAATAATTTAGTCCACCTACGGCTACTGCACCTTGAGAACGGGCTCCTGCCAAAGCTGCTTCAGGATCTACAGAAGAAGCCGTAAAGGCAAACGGGTTATAGACATTAAAACCAAAATTGATGTTCTTCAAATACTTTTCAGGCTTATAGTCATAGGAAATCCCAATATTCCTAATTTTCACAAAATCCGATTTTTCTACGAAAAAGTTTGTAAAATTTAACCAATTGGCACCTTGATCTAATCCTTCCAAAGCTTTTTCCGGTATTGCACCGTCTTTTAATCCTTTGGAGAAACGGAATTGACGGTCAAACGAATGTACGTATGCTCCGTATTGATAATCACCGTTAATCATCAAAGACAGATTTTTATAGCTTGCAGAAAGAGAGAAGTTTCCATATCCGGTAGGGAGTGTGGACCCTAAATTCTGTAAAGGAAGAATTTCTTTTAATGAGTTATCCGAATTCAGTACAGCTTTGTAACCGCGGATGAAACCTACCGGCTGTCCTTCAGCTACTACAGTTTGCACTGTTCTTGACGAGAAACCACCAATAGCAAATGGTACTGCATTACCGATACTCAGAACCTTGTTATGGTTGGTGTTGTATGATGCATTCAAGCGAACATTCCAGTCTTTAGTATCTACCAGTTGCAATCCTACACTCAATTCAATACCTTTGTTCTCAATTTCCCCTACATTAGACAGATAGTTGGCCGACTGTCCAGATGAGGGAAGAGACGGAATACTGAAAAGGGCATCTTTAGTCAAAGCATAATAATAAGTAAAGCCAAGATTTAAAATACGATTAAAAAGAACCGCATTAAAACCCGCTTCATAAGAATGTTTCTTTTCTGGAGCCAAATCCGGGTTTCCATATTTACCGAAAGAAGCGGCTTGTTGTCCTTGAAATGAATTGAAAGCTACTGTGCGTTGATATTCAAAGGCTGGCGGATAGCTACCTGCCACACCATAGTTTGCCAAGATACGTACATTGTTAATAAAATTACTTTCTTTCAGACTTTGCATGAAGGGTTCTTCGGAAAGTACATAGGAAATTCCCACTTTCGGATAATACTGCCAACCTACATTGTCACCAAAAGCTGTGTTGTAATCCGAACGTAGTCCCAGATCTATGTAATAACGATCTAAAAAGCCGATATTCTCCTGGATAAAATAGCCATAGTTATATAGATAACTCAGCCATTCATTGGAAGTCAATGTTCCTGCCCCTGCTACAATTTGCGCACCATCTCGCACATTGGTACCATTATAAACAGATTGGTGGTCGTATGTGCTAAAAAATTGGAAACCAGCTGTAGAAATCAGACTGAAGATGTCCCTATAACGATATCTGTGTTGTCCATTTATATCGATAGTCAAACCAAAGTAATTACGGTCAAAATTAGAAATACTTCCCGCGTCTGACGTACCTTCTGGCTTTTGCTGGGTATGTATCAGATATTCATTGGTAATGATGTTCTTATTATTATTCAGACGATAATCCACTCCTAGTATACCTTTAAAGGTGAGGTTGGTTAACGGGGCATAACTTAAAGACTGTGAAGTTTGGAAACGTTTCACAGATTCCCGGTTATTCTGTAATGCTTCAGCTGTGTTTACAAAAGATTTCATTTGGGCAAAAGCATAATCATCCAAGGCATCCAAATCGGCTCCATAGTTTACTTGCTTGCCTTCGGTATTTGTATATTTAAAATTAGTTGCGGCTGCACCTTCCGTAAACCACAATCCTGTATATCCACCTTGGTTACCGTTACGGCTACGGGCAAAGTCCTGTATCACCATACCAAATGAATTCTGATACTCAAGAACTTTGTTGAATTTCACTCTTGAGCCGAAACGTAGGTCATACTTACGGTCTTCGTTCCCATTCTTTATCAGGGTACCGGTACTGTTGCTCATGTTCGCTCCAAAACTATAGCCATATTTTTCAGTTCCACCATCAAAGCCAATACGGTATTTTTGAGTAAATCCTATTTGATGCAACAATTCTTTTGTACGTTTAAAATGATAAAATTGTGAAGAAGCCACATCCGCCTCTAACTGGGTTTCAGCAAAAAAAGAAATCTTTTGCTCTGTTCCCTTTTTAGTAAAAATCTGGATGACCCCGTTGGCAGCATCTGAACCGTAAAGTGTAGTAGCTGCACCGCCTGTTACATATTCTATGTGGTCAATGTTTTCCATAGGAATATCACCTATAGAGCCAGTCACGGCACTGTTACCGCTTAAAGAGTTATTTAAAGTGGCTCCCGTATTCATATTATCCACACGTACGCCATCTACATAAATTACTGGAGTAGAATTAGAATAGGCAGATGACAGACCTCTTGATTTAACTAATGAAGTGGCGCCAGCTTGACCACTGGCCATCGTAATTTGCACATTAGGTAGGGAGTTCTGCAATATCTGATCGATTCGCCCTTGCTTCATACGTTCCAGTTCTTTACTGTTGACTGTCGTTACATTCGATGATAAACGCCGTTTCTGTACTTCTGCACCTTGCCCAGTTACTACAACCTCATCCAGTTTGAAATTGTCTTGGTCAAGCTCTACTTTAATGTTGTCATCCAGGTTTACAGCTAGCAGCTGAGTTTCATATCCTATATAGGACACTTTCAATTTAGATCCCTGGACAGCCGTTATCTGAAATTCGCCATCCATGTTAGTAACCGTTCCAATCGAAGGATTATCGCTTAGTACCAATGTTACTCCTGGCAATCTTTCCTGTGTTTTCTTGTCAAAAATAACACCTTTCATTTTAACCGTAACCACTTTTTTTGAGACCTCCTCATCGGATGTCAAGACGTAGCCCTTTTCTGCTTTTTTACGCTCTAATATTGTTTTCTGAGTAGCCATCATATAAGATGTGCTCAGCAAAACAGTCAAAACAATCAAAATACCTCTTCTCATTTTAGTACGTTAAGTAATTAATAAATTTGATTCAATAATATCTTTTACGTACTATTGACACAGAGTATGTTCAAAAGTGTATAACGGCTACATTTCTTTTGTATGTCAGTTTCATTTCAGCCATACTCACGTTATTTCTTTATGAAATGAAGGAACATTGACAACCCTGCCTCTATTCAACATGATTTCTAAGATAATATTTCAGTAGCTTCAAAGATTGCGTATAGTAACATTTGACTGTGTTTATCGGTATATTCAATTCATCCGCTATTTCTTGATTGTTCAATCCCCTATATATTTTCAACAGGCAAATCTCCCGTTTGCAACTTGGCAGTTGCTTTACAGCCCAACGTAAATAGCCGAACTTCCTTTCTTCTTCAAGTTTTTCTTGTAAGCCATCATCAATAATATTATTCTGTTCAGTTCCTTTCATATCCTCTCTTGCGATTATATCATTCGTATCCCGAATCATATTTAACAAATAATTTTTCGTCATAGTATAAAGATAATTTCTCAAGTGTACTTTAATATGGCAAGTGGAGTGTACTTCCCACAGGTGCAAGAAAACCTGCTGAACGACATCTTCTGCGAGATTCCTATCTTGCAAATACCTGTACGACAGACCATAAAGCATCGAAGAATACTTATTGTAAAGCTGTGTAAAAGCATCTTGATTACCTTGTTTTAGTAGTGAAAACAAATATTCATCCTCATAAGTAACCTTTGTCATTATCATAACCTGGGTGTATTAAAATAGATTGCAAATCTATAGAGCAATTAAAACATACCTGATTACAAGAAAATTACATTTTAGTTACAAACTATATATACAAATTTGTTTTCAACATTTTTATTTTTAGCAAGAAAAAACACCTGGCATTTATATCCTAATTAGGGTTGAACACAGAATTAAAAAAATAATTCACAATGAAACCTCAGATATTAACTGTAGTTGAAAATTTATCAATGATTCGATAAATTGTCCTTTCTGCAATATTATACTCATCAGATAAATATTGCATGATATAAGTTTTTTTATGTCCTTCCTGTGATAAGCGAACATAATCTTGATATACGGGAATATATTTCACATCCCCAACATCAAGAGAAACACCATCCATTGCTTGGAGGATGTTCCTATTCAGAATTAATAACTCATACGCATTCATACACTACCAAGATTCTCGACATACTTTACTCTATCTGCAACAGAAGTAAATTCCTCTACGGACAATACCGGTGGCGGAGCCATCATCATACCTCTTGCAACAGCTTTTGCAAGCATATCCTCACCCGTTGCCTGATTGGATGAGGTTGTTACGTTGATAGGAATACCACCACCCATTTGGTTAAAGGCCGATAATAACGGCGCAAACATAGAAGTCGCAGCGGCTGTCATTACACTTTCACCATTGGATAACATTGCCGGTATAGAGTCACTTGTGCCCGAACCCGGGCCTACTACTGAACCACCCTGTGCAAATTTAGCACTTTTTACCGTAGAAATGGCAGCCGCAATGTTAGAAAGTATAGTAGCTATACCACTTGCCATTGTACCAAGTCCAACGACTCCCTTACCAGCTTCAGCAGAAATCATTTTAGAAATGGCTTTACCAGTATTGATAGCAATTTCAGCAAGAGCCAAAGCCTTGCTTGCAATGGCAAAGTTACGGTCTTGATTGCCTATCTCATCTGTCAAAGCAATAAGTCCATTTGTAACAGTAGCCATAGCATCATATTTGGCTTGTTCAATAGCTATTTCTTTATCTGCAACATTTTTTTTTGCATCATTATATTCATTTTGAGCCTGAAGTTTACGCAAATTAAAAGCTTCTATACTTTCCCCCTCAAGTTGCTGCATAGCATTCAACTCTGCAAGCTTCTGTTCCATCTTAATACGGAGAATCTCCCGCTCATTACCATATGCTTGGGCTATCTCAGTTTCAAAGCGAAGTTTCATTGCATCCTCTTGCTTCTTAATTACAGCATTGTCATGCTGTTTTGATAAATCATCAATTTTCTTGTTATACTTCTCCACGATAGCAAGTTTCATCTGCTCTGTTAGCTCCTTCTGCTGGAGCTCTGCATCACGTTGGGCTACGAGTTGCTGCATCTTTAGTTGATACTCCTGCTCACTACCAGCCTTTACAGAATCAAGCTGCAAGGCGATAAGCTTCTGCCGATTTTCAATATCCTTTTTCAGTTCTTCATCAGAGAGCTTTTGTAAAGCAATAGTTTTCTGTTGCTCAAGAGAAAGAATCTGTTTTCCGATTTCATCTTTGGCACGAGGTGTCAAGTCCTTTTCGGTCTCCAAACGGATTTTCAAGTCTTCAATTTGCCGGCTGTACTCATATTCTATTTCTTGTGTCTGCTTTTCCCGGCTATCTTTAATGAGTTTTAGCATTTCATCTTCAGCCTTACGTATCTCTTGCAGCTCTTTCTTTTTGATTTTTAGAGCTTCGGCCACAGCTTTAGGGTCTACAATTGGCGTTTTCTTTTTATCGGCATCTCCAGTATATGAAGACACCAAGTTAATAGTCTCTTTCCTGGACTCCACAGCCGACAACTGTGCCATGCGATTATTCCATGAAGAAGCAATATCCTTGTTTATGACTGCATTGGAACGGTCTTTACCAATTCCTTGACGCCAGAATGAAGCATCCCGCAGTTCTTTATTGTATTTCTCATTGATGGCAACAGTTTCCTGCAAGTATTCTTCTTCCTGCTTCAGGGATAAGTTCAGCATCTGCAGTCTTTCTTCTTTGGCTTTTTTCATAGCTGCTTCCTCTGAAAGCCCCGCTTTCACATACCGAGCCCGTGCCGCCTCTATCTTGGCATATTCATCTCCGACATTAGCCTCTGCAACATTCTTTCCAAGCTCAACTGCCGCTTTTGTTTCCCGTTCCGTTATATCCTCTACCGATTCAAACAAAGTTCGTACATCTTTAATCAAAGAGGATAAAACGTCATTAACAAAAGTCTCAACCTTAGCCGTCATCTTTTCAAATGAGCTGCCGGTAGCATCAAAAAGCAAAGCGACCTCTTTCGTTAGCTCCGCTTGGGAAGCAAGCAAATCATCTTCCACTTTACCCAATTCCCCGGTCTTACCCTTGACTTCATCCAAATTCACAGAAATATCTTTCAAGGTGCGGATATATTGTAAGCCGGCATCTTCTCCCGGACCGCCAAAGATATCGGCTATTGCGGTTCCAACCACCGCACTGCTTTCCGGTAGTTCATCCAATTTGGCAGATACTTCCTGCATGATTTGAAAAGTAGTCTTTGCTCCTGTCTGCAAATCTTCCTGAACTTGTTTAGAGCTGATACCGATACCATCCAATGCACTGGCCGTTGATGTAGTCATTTCCCGAAGCCGGGTGTTCGCCTCTTTGATAGTATCAATTCCCTTATCAGAGAAAACACCCTGCTTATTGGTTTCTGCAACAATAGCAACAAACTGATCCGCAGATATACCAGCCTCTTTGAAGTACGCCGGATATTCTTTCAAAGCAGATAGAAACTCTCCATTTGCATCCGCCCCGGCAATGAAACCATCTTTGATTACTTTCAACGCTTCATCAGAAGATATGCCAAACTGCTTTTCTACGGAATTAATAGCAGTCAACATATCCCGGAAATCTTTACTGTAGTAATCAGCCAAAGCTTGTACTTCACTCCGATAGATTTTCAAGTCATCACCGGACTTATCCGTAAATTGCTTCGTTAATTTAGTAGCTTCCTTTATCCCCTTATTGTAGTCATACCACCATTTGAAAGCAAAGCTAACTCCAGCCACACCTGCGATACTCATAAATACCGGATTCTTCAATAATGCTTTTAGTGTTGAACCTAAAGCAGATGCTTCCACCTTCATATTGGAGAAAAATCCTTTCACTCCGTTTGAGTTCTGGGCGATGTTCAACAAGGAGTTTGCAAAGTCATTATTGATACCTACAAATCTTTTCAAAGTTTCCTCATAGTTGCCGACATTCCGATAGAAGCGTTGCGTGCCTTCTTCCGCTTCTTTCAATTCATCGGTAATAGCATTTATCTTATCTTGAATCTCTTTACCTCTGGCACTGTTACGTTCTGCACGGCTTAACCTGTCATAAGAAGCAGTCAGATTAGAAAGCTCTGCACGTAATCTAACCAAGCTACCTTCAAGCTCTGTTTGCTCCTTATATTCATTTTGAATGTGTTTATTCAAAACACGAATGGCATCTGTGTATTTTTGAGCGGCAACCTTATTTTCAGTTAATTTCAGATTATACTTTTCACGGCTGATACGCCCCGCCTTTAAATCCTCTTTAAGCGTTTTCTCAACTTGATGTAAAACATCCAACTGAGTACGATATTCTGCTATTTTTCGGATAGCATCGTCATATCTCACCCGGATATCCAGTACTCTTTCTTCTACATTTTCCATAGTTACACTTCCAATTGCAATAATTTACACTCACATATCCCCGTATCTTCTGCCTTTACAGATAATATAGCATAATATCTACCATATTGACCTAAATAAACAGGAATAGTCACATCTAACTCTTTCAACTCAATATCACTAATTTCAACCTTTTCGCTAATCACAATCGGATTACGAATAATTTTCTGGTATGATTCATAATTTCTGTTTACCAAAGTGTCCCACCTCAACCCTTCGAATGACGCTTTAGACTTTCCGTTATTATCCACCTCAACCAATAACCGTGGCTCTACACTATTCATTTTCCCAACAGTCTCACTACCGGAATATTCATACAATGGAATAGAAGCTCTGCCAAAAGACATATCAGTGGCGGCAAATGGAAGTTCAATAGCAGTACGTTCAACCTCAATTGTTTCATCTTTCACATACAAGGCACTATTATAATCACCCTTTACTGTATTATCTTCTTTCCATGTAAGTAAATTCTTTTGCGCAAAATCTTCAAGCGAGTAACTAATTTCTTGTGGTTTATTTTCTTTGAAAGGAGCAACCACTTTACGCGTCCAATCGTATGCCTTATTTCGATTCGATATAATATCATCCACAGAAAAAAAGCCCAAAGTAGTATCGTTAACGACGACTACAAATGTTCCGGATATTGCAGCAATCGTTTTAATAAAATCAACCTGCTTTATATCCGGCAGATTGGGTATTATGGGGTAATACCCATCGCTCCCCTGCCCCTCTACTATCGCTTCGTCAATATAGGGTGCTAAAGTAAGAGAAAAAGAATCTGTTCCCCAATTATTAACAAAATATCCCGTATCACGGAAAGCACAATAAATAATATCCCCCTCTGATAATGCAGATGTTTCATCCTCAAAATCAAAATACGCAGTCCAAGTCTGCCCACCTTTTCCTTGTAATTCAGAAGCATCAGCAGAAAACACTTCTTCAGCTCTCCCATCCATCACTTTATATACCACAAAAGCAGGATTTACCGGAACCGTACTAGCAAAATCAAAAAACATTCTTGCCGATATTCTAATCTTAGTACTTTCTTTGAGAATTTTTATTCCCGAATTACTGGTACCGGCATTGATTACCGCCAAAAAACTATTAGCATAGGCATCTTTCAATATTGCAGTCAAGTAATAGTCATATCTTACTCCGTTATTATATCTCGCAGCCAATCCAAATTGATTATTTACATCAAACCCTCGACCATGACGCGTCAATAATGGAACAATCAACTTGCTAATATATCTTTCCACAATATCATTTGAGAATAAAAAGCCAAGTTCATTATCAGCGGATATACGGTCTAATATCCAACGAACCCTTACACTGGGATGCACATAGTTTAAAGTATCAAAGCTTCTTATCCCCATATTCATATCAGAAACAATAAAGGAATTCCAATATTGATAATTACTGATTTCTCGCCTCCAAGTCATATAATAACCATTATCAACAAGTTCATTCAGAGATTTATTATTCTCTACGATACCTGCCAATACCGTTATATTTCCCCATGTAATGGCAATATCAATGGTATCAGAAACCGATAGGAGTACAGCCTTGGCATTTGAGATTATCTCTACTCCGTTACGGAAATATCTTGCTTGGTGGTATTTTCTTGGGTACCCAGTACTACATGAAGGCATATCAGCATGTTCTATGATACGTTGATTATGTACTGTTTTGGGTAGTTTTATCGTATAGCTATTATTACTGACAATTTTACCTAAATCAGAAAACAAATTGCTTTTAAGATTTAATGTGATTTTTGTATCCTCTCCCAAATCAACCTTTACACCATCAATAAATAATTCTTTTTTCATAAGATCTGTGATATTATTTCTGGTAACATTATCTCAATTTCAAAATCCTGTAGAGGTTTCCGTAGATGATTCACTGTTCCCGTTGCCAATCTTACAGGGAACCATTTCCCCTCATGATACAAATCAATTAAAGGAGATGTATGTAAAGTAGACAACATATCAAATGTGTCCTGATCTATAAGTGTAGCACAAGCCTTTATAGATTTCTGCATTTTCTTAGATTGACGTGATACCCCATAATAAGCATATTTGTTGTCCGAAAAAGTTTGATAGAGCAATTCACCATTTGTACTTACCTGCAATATATTGTCCCCAATCTGGAACAACCAATACTGATAAAAACCATGTCTACCTATCCAACGAAGATAAATACCACACTCTGAAGAATCTACTACCAACCTATTTATAACAGCCCCATCACCTATCGGAGTAAACGTATTATCAAACGTGTATTCAAATGTACTGGCAGGCAAATCCTCATCCAGACGAATTACCGCAAAATCTTTAGCTGACGGAACCAATCCTGCAACATTGATGTGATTTAATCCTGCGGATAAGTTTTTTGTAACATATCTATTTTGGTCATAACGAAAGCGAACAGTCGCTCCCTCAGCCACAAACAATGAGAAAGTAAAAGGAAACTTTCGGAACCATCTCACTACACGAGGTGCATTAAATACCTCACCAATATTAATTGCTCCCCAAATACTATCAGTAGTAAAACTAAAATTATCAACACTCGTAGAAACCGTTACCGACACTCGAATTGACTGTAACAATGAAGTATCAACAGAAAAGAAAGAACGCATATAACACGAAATATCAGCATATACTTTTCCTGAATAAGAACTCCTTACATCTGTATATTTTTTCCCATTGGCCGCAATGCTGATAGTCACTGTATTATTAGTTTGAACTGTTATCTCTTGTGGATTAAAACAGAAGCACACAGCATCAGGATACCATATCTGATGATTATTTTCAAATATTGCTGTTCGCATTGTTATTCAAATTTATATGTTGTACATCCTTTGAGAAAATACCAAATACACGATTCATTATATTTTGTATTGTTAGTTCAATATCTTTTGAATATATGTCCTCATGCTTTCCTGTCCGATATAGTTCAGTACCTTCTCGAGCTATTTTCCGAGCTACGAGGTATGCAAAAGACTTAGGCTTCTCTACTTGAATCCCCTTATCCATCATCCACTGCCGGATAATCTTATAAAATCCTTTAGGAACTTTCCCCGGTCTGCGTCCCGTTTCCAATACGCCGAAAGCCTGCCTACCAAACAAGAAGCCATGATTATCATCTACCACAACATGCAAGCTTTTGATAGTCCTTCCACTTGCACGCTGCCCAGCCCGTATATGATTCTCAATGATACGTTGCCGAAGACTGTCCAACTCCTCAATCAGAATACCTTTTATTTCTTTTCTCCTATCTTCCATAACTAACACATAGGTACTCCTTGAACCTCTTTAAGTTTCAATTCTATCATTATCCCAGTAACATTCACATCCAACTTATCGTAAAATATGGAGTAAGGTACTTCATCACTCACCCACTCAAACAGTCCGCTTTTATTCAGTTCTTTGATAAACTGTACGGCATATCCTTTGCACCTCTCAATAACCTTATCATTCTCCACCCCGTCGAAATCAAACCTTGTCTTATCTGCAAATGCTATCATACAGTTAGGGCAATCCTTCAACTGTGTTCTGGATATAACGAACTTACCGGATACAGGCAGTAAGTTAACCATAGCCGGTAATGGCATTTTATCCAACCGGACGTTAGCCGTCGCCCAGTTATCAAACAAATAGGTTATGTCTTTCAGCTTTTCTGCAACAGACGCTATTTTCCTCTCTACACTTGTGTTCATTTGTTATTATCTTGATAAATTTTACGTAATCTTCGTTCATATCTTATCTTCTCTGCATCCATATCAAGACATTTATACACTCTGACCCATGGAACACTTTCTACCTGCTCATGGTCAGTAATTCCCATACGGGTTGCATAATAGTCCACCAACCCAAACAAGCCAAATGATAACTGATCCACACCCGCACGTTTTTCCTCAGGAGTAGGCGCCACACTCGTTGTTTCAAACAGCTTGGTTATCCGTTCCACCTCTTTAGTAACCCATGAGGAAAAGCCCAAAACATCCTCTACCTCACATGCTTCTATTTGTTCAACCGATAACCCCAAAAGGACATGACATGGCATCATTATGCAATCAATATCGCTTGATATAGATTGCAGCCCCATAAGTTGCCCAATAGTGGCATCATTCAGATTATCCGGCAAACGAACTCCCGAAATGAAGTCCGGCTTTGGAAGCTTTCTTATCCGCTCCAACAGTTCAATAGCATTGCTTGCCACCTCACTTAATATCAAAAATTCTTTTACTGTCATATCTGTCCTAATTTTGCTTTTGGTCGTTTGGGAATTGGCTTGATACGGAAGAACATTGCCATTATCAGCATATCAAGATAATCCGGAGAATGACCAAGAATCTCTTTCATTTTCTCTTTACTGATTATTCCTTTCTTTCGGGTATCAGCATCTATATGGTCTTGCTTTAAAACTCCTAATTCTTCAATTATACGCTCTCTTTGGGCTTCCGTACATATAATCCTTATCTGTCGGTTATTTATCAGTTCTGCGAGCTTAAAAGCGCACTCTGATTTCAGATTGTCAAACTCCGGATTAATCGGGCGATTACCGCCATGAAATTCTTTGATACCATTCAGATAACTTTCAAGATAACTCCCCAGCCCATCGCTATCAACTATCATCATACTGCGTGGAATACTCCACTGTATCATCATGTTTTTAAGGTCTGCTTCAATGGATTTGCCCGTACTGTATTCCTGGTCTAATCTGATATAGCATACATTACCTATCCAATGCCCACTGACAAAACGGTCTCGGCCTTTCATGGCAAGGTCAGAAGAACCTGTTGATAAGCCTACCGGTTGTACATGCTCATTTACAAATAAATCACAAATGGCATCATAATCACAAAGTACTGCCGGATCATTATCATATTCCCAATTGCCGAAATACAAACGCTCTTTCGTTACTTTATCATTAGTATTTTTCAAAGTGTTTATATAGTCTTCTGTTGCAAATGGATTGTCTTGTACCAACGCCTGTACAAAAGCATAACCATCTTTTAACTTATGCTCTTTCCATGGTTTATAAAATTTATCGTATAACCAATTCTTTTTGGGATTACAAGTAATAAGAATTTTCCCTGGAACATTATAGACATCATTCAAGTGCCGCCCTATACGGGTCTGTAACACTTCAAAGGCCAATCTATTCACTTGACCCGCCTCTTCGATCCATCCACCCGTAAATTCCAAGGAGCCGAAACGTTCATACATCGGATCTTTATAGGGGTAATATGTCAAATCCAAAAAGATAATCTCACTCCCATTATCGAACTTGATACCGTCATTTGTCAAGTGATAATATGGATAGCCATGAGAGTTAGCCACTTTAACAAATGTCACCGCTATAGATGCTCGACTGTCTTTGAGATTATTTCGCCCCGCAAACCAACGAGTTTCGGGAAGATAATGGCAACATTGCATCAGCCATTCACAACCGAGCCATGACTTACCACCGCCACCGGCACCACCATAACATAAGAACTTCGTAACATCGTCACGAAGATAGTTATAGGCTAAACGCTGTTTTATGTTGACTCTCTCTCCCATCACTTCACACTCTCCGCTTCTTTGGTATATGGAAGAAATGAAAATGACTTAAACTCTTTCCCTGCATTCGTATGATCTACTTCCTGCTTATCCGCAAGCCCAAGTTTACGAGCAATGATATTCGCATTAAAAGCACCGACACATGCACCTTCAAACTGCTGCGTTTCGATTGTTTCTTCCACGCGTGCGATGACCTCTAAAAAATCTTCGTCATTCTTATTTTTACATTCCGTACGAAAGGTGCTCCACCATTTGGATGAAGCGCCTACGTAAATACAAAATCCGGTAAGGGAGTATGGACGGGAAGTCGGGGAAACTTCTTGTTGCACTTGCTGCTCATTAACAGTTTCCACTTTCTTCCCTTTCTTTCTTTTCACAGGAACTGTCTTTTGAACAGCTTTTTTGGAAAGCCAAGGATTTTCATCGCACCATTGGAAATACTCACATGCAGCTTCCCACAAAAGTTCCGGCGTGGAAAAGAGTTTATCTCTCCCATGCTTACTCCTTAACATCCAAAATTTATTTCCCGTTGGTGCTGCCATATCACTTCTTCATTCTGATTATTTCTCCACAATGGGGACATGCCATTTCAATATATTCGGTCTTCTCTTGCTCTAAGTTCTCTTCAATACGTTCCGTTTTCTTTTTGAAAGCCTCGTTCTCTTGACGTTCCATTTCCTGACTGAACTCCCGCTGTACTTCCTCTGCTTGCATATCTTCTGTTGCATAATCATCTGCCGGAGTAAAGTTTACATCAAATCCGAGTAACTGCTCTATTGGCTCAAAAAAGAAATCTTGCATATCTGCAGGGACATTCATAGTCCTAAGTTCACGTATCAGTTTATCTTCATCCCATGATGCAAACTCCGATGTCTTATTATCAGCAATACGATACTGGCGTGCCTTTTCTTCGTCCAAATCAGCGACTATACAAGGTACTTCCTTATATCCAAGATTTAAGAGAGCAAAGTATCGTGTATGGCCGACAATGATTTCAAGATTCTTATCTACTACAAGCGGTTGGTTAAAGCCAAACTTCTTGATTGATTCCTCTACCGGTTTGATAGCCTTGCTATTGTTCCGGGCATTATTCCAATATGGAATGATTTTATCTATTGCAATATTCTGTATATCCATAATCATAACTCTGCTGAATCTGTGTGATGAATAATTTCTTTAATGGCTTTGCTGTATTCGTAGTTCTTGAACATCTTAGCAAAGCCGGTGATGTGCTTAAGTTTTACAAGCTCTAATGGTTCCATGCCAAGCTTCTTACAAATGACTGCATCCGACTCTCCATTTTTAATCATGTTATAAATGATATTCGTCATGCCGTCAACAGAATGTTTACCACGTGCCCGGTTATGCCGGACCGTAGATGCCATACGGTCATTGACATCCTTATCAATAACCACAATGGGGAGACGACCACTATTCCGTCGGGCAATATCCTTGTACATACGTGCAATGAGGTTACGGTGAAAACCGTCTACAATAATATATTTTTGCTCTTCCTCGCTCCAAATCGTAACGATAGGCTGAGTATATCCATCTTCACGAATGGAAGTATAAAGCAACTGCATTTCCTGCTTTGCCACGGCATTAGGATTATAGTTGTTTGCCTTTACCATTTCCATTGGAACCCAAAGAACACGATCCACCGGGTTTACTTTCTCCGGGGACAAGGAAAATAGAAGTTGCCTCACTTCATTCAAAAAGTTTATTTTGTCCGGCGTTTCATCAAGCATCCGGATGATTATTTCTTTTAGCCTTTCCATATTTATACTTTGATTTATGAACCAATAATCTGTTATTTAACTTTGTCTGTTCAAAGTCTTCGGTAATAATCCCACGAGCAAAAGCGCGGTAAATATCAAGACGGTCTACATCAGACCAATTTGCTACTTTAGTAATCACTGTCTTCAGATTATTGGAGAAAATGATTTTATTCTTATCCTCAGCCACTATGTTATCAATGAGATACTTCAAATATTCCGGCCAATCCTTAAAACAATTCGGATAATTACGTATCTCTTCAAAGGCATCCAACAGAAGATGATTTGTCGTACCAATATTGGGGATGCGGGTGTACATGGCATTATATGCCTTCGGGTCAATTTCCTGCAAGTAAGGGATATTCTGATTACTGTTCTCATGAATCAGAGAGGACACCCTGGCCGAACGTAGCGGCTCTTTTGAGAAAATGTAATTGTAGGCTTTATTATATCTTAACCGATTGGAGAAGATATAATACCAGATATCGCGGTAAGACCAATCATACAAAGGGTACATAACTACTCCATGACTGCAACGCTTTCCGTATGTCATACCAGGGAGGGTCTCCTTGCCTGTTAATCCTGCACGACGGGCCGGAGATTCCTCAATACGGACACCACCCAAAGAAACATAATCTTCTCCTAAGTGATGAAATGCAATAGCGTTGAACATGTCTTTAAATCTGTCAGCATCATATACATTCTCTTTGAAAGCAATATCCTCTTTTTCACGCATCCATTCTTTTCCTGGTTCCCAAGGAATAAACCAATCACCGCTATTAGCGTTCCATAATCTGAATGGTACTTGTACCCAAATAGGCTCTACTTCTGGCAAAGACATAACATAACGCATATACTCGACTGTATATGTGTACTCACATTCCTGGTCAAGAAACATAACCGGTAGCTTTCGAATACCAAGTTCACGTGCCACTTCCAAAGTGATATGCAGCAAAGCGGTACTATCTTTGCCTCCAGAAAAACAAACGCCCAGACGGCCACCTATAGAAAATAGCTGCCTTATGCGTTCTTTCGCCGCTTCATACACATTTTGTTCTGAATATAATATCATACGTTAGTCACGATATAATAGTTACCAAACTCTTTTACTTCACAATGAGGAAAGCCTTGTTCCAGCTCACACCTCGAATGTTCATAATATTCCAATTCGCAACCGCTACGTTCATAAGTCACCGGATGATACGTTTCTTTATAGAACATAAGGAACAAATTCTTCTCCTCGGGGATATCCGTTAACGCTTCGATTTCAATGTAACTGGCCGAACCAAACAGGGCGACAACGGTATTGAATACCATAAACTTTAGGTTGAACATCTCAAACGGGATGCATAGATTATAATACCCGGGATGCTTCTTCCTAAAAACTTCAAGCATCTTATTGCTCGGATCGATACCGAAATATTCATCTGGAGATACTTTCAGAATATCAAGGAATAATCCGGTACCACATCCCACATCAAGAATAATTCCGGGAACATCAAAAAGCATCGAGGCTATCTTATTATTCTCCTCAATGCTGACTTCATCTTTAAACAGAGAATCGTAACTCTCTGCAATTGCATCATACTGATTTACTGCGTACATACTTTATTATTTTGATTTACAAAATAAAGATACCGAATAATCCATGAACGGACTATCCGGTATCAAAGAAGTTACTGACACGATTTGGCAGAAGGTTTTGCTCAATATGAAAAAAGATATTAACTTTGAAACAAATCAAATATCAATATAAAAATGGAAATAAGTATATCTAAAGAAACCGAACGTTTTGCTGATTTCCTAAAACAAAAAGACAATGAGAACATTATCTTTTCCGGAGCTTTTGGAATAGGCAAATCATATTTTCTAAATAATTTTTTTAATCAGCACAAAGACAAATACACTGGAATATATCTAACCCCAATTAATTACTCTGTTGCTAATAACGAAGATATTTTTGAGTATATCAAAGTGGACATATTAATGCAGTTATTAGAAAAAGTTCCCTATGATTTTGAGAAACAAAAAATATCATTAAGCAATGCGGCATTTTTTTATATGGTAAACCATCCTAAAGATTTTTGGGGTAATTTTTTTTCTATAGCAGAAAAAGTTACCTTTGGCACAGATATCATAGACAGGTGTATCGCACTGAAAGAAAACATTGAAACATATGCAAAAGATAATTCGAAAAATGAAGAATCCCATATCAAGAAATTCTTCGATAGCATTAGCATAGAGAAAGGAAGCATCTATGAAGATAATACAATAACTCAAATCATCCGTTCTATTGTATCAAGCACCAAAACCGATAATAGTCCCAATAAGCAAATCGTCCTCATTATTGATGATTTAGACCGTATCGACCCTGAACATATTTTTAGAATATTAAATATATTATCAGCACATAATGATTTTTGTGGTACTAAAGAGCATAAATTTGGATTTGACAAAATAATTTTAGTATGCGATATTGATAATATAAGAAACATTTATAGTGCCAAATATGGAATAAATGTAGATTTCAATGGATACATTGATAAATTCTATAGTAAAGAAATATACCATTTTAATAATACAAATGAAATTATAAAAGCCATAGCACATATTCTTGCAACAACCAAATCAGATCAAGAAGTGGGTCTAAATAACAATGGCTATTATTCACATATAATCTGCTGTAGTATATTATCCACATTTGTCAAAAATGGGTCAATTAATATAAGAACATTACTGAAATATATTAATAAAGATTTTAAAGGAGATCGATTGGTTTATATAGGGCGAAGGAGAGTACCAGTATATATGTTTCCCAATTTGGTTGTTTTCGATTTTATTCGGACAATGTTTAGCACAATAAAGGATATGGAATCTGCTATAAATAAACTTAATAAATCAAATTTCAGCATTGAAGAATCTGAGTATATTTTGAAAATATTTATAGCATTAGCTGATTATCACAATTTTGAACAAGGTGAGTACACCTATTACAATAAAGAATATAAAGCAATAATCAATATCAATATAGGAATAGTAGACTTTGCAAAAGAAGAAGTACCGGAAATTGACCCATCATTAGTACTGAAAGAAGCTTTCAATACATATAGCACTCTTTTTACGTAAAAGGATAATGGTATTCTGATTTTCCAAATCCTTATTTTACAATTAAATCATTAATAGTTAACATATACACCTACCTACTAAACCATGTTATAAGTAAGCTGAACAAAGGGATATAATTTGCATAACTCCCACAAATCCGTACATTTGTAATGTGTTTTTCATAGTATTAGATTTAAGGTTAAACAAAGATTAGCTGTCTGGGATAGATAGCCTTTTTTTGTAACCATTGGCAATATCTTTTCTTTATTAATCACTTGGTCGTTCATGCCGTTCTTTTAATTGTTTCAAGACTATTTCTATGCCGTTATCAAGCCCTTTGCCTTAATTCCGGCAACTGTTCCTAAACGCTTATCCACGGAGATTGCTTTGCCTCCAATCGTACCATATTTACGGTAGTCATGGTTATTTCAGTAAATACTACGGTTTGCCCGTCTATCACCTCGATATTGATAAGTGAGTTGCTATTGATTAAATCTTCTGCTTTCATATTTTATTGTTCTATTTGATTAAAAAGACATGTCTCCGAGGGGAAGTATAAATTGTCACATTTAAAACTTTGTCATCAAAATGGAGAACGTGCCCAGATTATTGTTACTTTTGTGACGTCAAATTTAAATTTTATATTATGGAAAAAAAAGATTTAGAGATTGGATACATAGTACAAACTAACTTATGCTATGGTTATTCAGGAGTTCAAAGTGCTGCGGTCTGTATAGTACCTCTAATGATCGTAGAGGTTACAAATATCTTCGAAGATAAAATTGAATTTGCGGAAATTTCTAAGAGTCTTAAAACCTATGTTCATCTTCAGGATATACAGGGATTGCCTTTAAATTCATGTATTTTAGGTAAATTAGGGTTTACGCATATAGATAAAACTTTAGCTCTATGTCCTGCTCCTGAAAAGATATCGGGACAAGTATTTGAAGCTACCATAGACAATACAAAAATACAGATAATCCAGGATGGCAATAAATATAAACTATGTATGGGAAGTAGTAGATGCCCTTTGGACATTTCGTTTGTTCATGAGATTCAAAAGAACAAAACTACAAACGGCAAGCCATTAAAAATAAATCCAGTACTTTTCGATGAATCAAATTAGCACAAGTATAATAAGGAATGTCAAATTGGCATTCCTTACTTATACCAGCGTCCACCACAATACCGACAGACAAAATAATCTCCCATACTCATAACCTGTGTTTTCTCGTCAACACATATATGACACATGCAAACATTGTGGTCGCCATCTGACACGGGTTCCTGAATTTTATCATATTCCCAAAGAGATAGTTTACCTTTAGCTGGTATTGGTTCAGGGAATAAGATAGGATTAGCAAGTAGCCAATTATAAACTCCCTTCTCTGCCCAAATAGAAGGATGATTTATCACACAGTCTATTATCTCCACACTTCCAATGATAGCAGAATTTATATATCCCTCACCGCAAATAATCTCTCTCTGAAATCCAAGTGAGAAACTGTCCCATTGTTGCCTTGTGAATACACTATTAGGATTTATCATTTCCACAGGGATGGCACTTGAATGTATCAGCACCCTCTGTCCGATATACTTCTTAGGGCACGGCCAAGTTCGATTTTCGATGTCTTTAATACCGTGGACTATCAAAGATGCCCACGGCTGTTTTATGGTTATTGCTTTCATATATCAACTATTATTATTTACTTTGTATATCTAAACTTTATAAGACATGGAATTTACAAATAGCGACCTATTAATTAAGTTATTAGGAATCTTTATATCTTTCTTTGGAGTAATAGTACCATTATACAAATTTATCACGGAAAAAAATTTAAGCCAGAGAGATTTAAGATTCAAAACTTATCATCTATTAATAAAACAACTAGTCGAACCCGAAGAAGGAAAAGACCGTATTATGTTAGATAGACAAATTGCAACATGCTTTGAGTTAAGAAATTTTCCAGAATATTTTGAGATAACCAAAAGAATACTCACTGATTTAAAAACACAGTGGGCACAAGATCCACGAAACAAACGTATTACCACAGAAATAGATTACACTATTAAATACATAAAAATATATAACAATCTCTTCTTATTGATTTTCCAAGTATTAGGACTGAGAATTATAAATAAGCAAATTGCCAATTTTAGAATGCATTCTTTCACTCTTATGAAGTAGAGCTATGGAATAATCTATTTTTGACTGTAAATTCATTCGCTTTCCTTTCTTCTGTTCCGTTTCCTATTATCCTCAGATACACACATCTTGCACCATGATGTTTTGATGTGGTATGCTTTCCCGTTGCGGTGAATCGTTCTATCGTAGAAGCAGGATAGCAAAAGCAATCTTCCGCAACGGCTGCACACTTTACGTTCTACTCCGTCCACCATCACCCGGTTTCTCGGTTTCCGCTTCACTATTTCACATGACCCACATTCGGATGCACCGTACTTTCGGCAATAGGCAAGTGAGTGCTTGCCACATCTGGCGAAAGAGGTACAATCCGAACGGGGAACTGTCTGATGAACATTCATATTTCGACCTATTTCATTGTCTCATAAGTAAAGTATATCACATCACAGGAACACTTGGCATACAGTCGTTTTCTCTCAGCCTCGATGTCGTTTGTTTCAATAGTCACTTTCTCACACCGACGATTATCGCCGGTGATGTATTCTATTTTTCGGATAATATGTTTCATGCTGATAATCTATTACGAATTAAACCTATGTTCTTTTTGACAAGTCCTATGATACGTTTATGGTATTCTGTATTCTGGTTACATGCACCACGGGATTGGACTACTTCAAGAGTTTTCAGAGACAATTCTATCGTCTCGATGCGTTTTTCCCCGATACGAGCAGAAAGGATAAGGCAATCATTACGCTTGTAATACCCATTCGTATATACGCAATGGTGCATTGCTTTCCCTTCTTGGTAGAACTGGGTTATACTTTCCAATGGACGGATAGTTATACTTCCGTCCGTAATCTCCAAACCGAAGAACTTCTCCATTCTTTTGTAAAACTGAATGATGTTCTCTCTACGTTCCTTTTCACGACGGATTGCTTCCCGTCTTTCCCTATCCCTGCGAAGCTTTGCTTCAATGCTTCTTTTCTTATTCATTAGCAAATCATGCTCGGCTTTCAGGTTCTTAGGACAGACATATTTGGCGTTACGTACGTCTTTCTTGAAATAGAGCAGCAAGTCGATGTAGTCATTCCACATACCGACATCCCTGATGATGTAATGATTACGATTACAGATATTGAAAGACGGCTTGTATCGAAGCTGATAATACCCCTCTTTAGCCATGTGCTTAAGCATTGCCATCTGCTTTGTTTTCAAACAGAGTTCGGCATCATTGTTACCGGTTAAGAGCGATCGTATAAGCCTCGACGGATTGACATCGGGAAAATTCCGGCCTATACCGCGTTTCTTTAATTCCGGGAGAAGCTCTATCTTGCTATATAACCATCCATGTATAGAGTATACATCTCCATAACTGTAATAACCGCTACCGTATTCGTTCTTTATACTCAAAGGCTCACTATACAACCATCCATTGCCACCCATATTCATAGGCCTGGCGATAATGGTACGTTTGCCATTAACTGCAATCCATTCCTGAACAGTCTCAAAGAAACTGTAATAAGGATTTGATATCGGATGCTCACGAAAACCACTTTTGCAAGAATACTTACAACACAGGACATGGCGTATAACTTGAAAGTTACCTACAACTTGCAGTATGTCCATGTAGATTTCCTCTTTATTCTGGCTCTTACGACTGACCGTTACATCCAATTTATGGTGGCAATAAGGGCATTCGGTCTTATTACCCAAAAGGATAGTACCCAATTCGCTATTATCGGTATTTATCCACATCTTACCACATTCTGAACACCAAAGTTCATCCTTACATTTATACGCAGTGCGAGCAAACAGATGTTCTTTCGCCCAATTCTTGGGAGATTCGGAGATTTCACCCAACTTTTCACTCAGCTCGGCGACTTCCTTTTGTAATTTAGTACGTGGTTTCATGGTTTAGAACAATGACATCTGTTGGACTTCTGTTGCCTCTTTCTTTCCCCGTGACGGCTTTTTCTTGAGCAAGGCATATTGCTCTTCTGTAAGACGTTTAATCGCTTCCTCACGAGCCCTCTGTTTATCTTCCTCAGTCAACTTCACCGACTTGGGTGAAATGGAAGTGACGGTTCTCGTGCCGGCAGGAAGTTTATTGACTTTTATGTCGTCCTCGTCGTAATAGTGTACGGCCATACCAAATACCTCGTTATCAGAAATACATACAGCATTGCCTCGCTTCTGGGCTTCCCCCATGATGTAAGAACAGCACTCGTCCAAATTCTTGTTTTCCTTTGCGTAGGACTTGGCAAACAGTTCGTCAGTCCTGGCACGTTTATCAAGATAACTCTTGATAGCTTCTTTGAAAGTTTTGTTTTCCATAATTGCGTTACAAATAAGTCCTTAAACAATAGTCCGCTATCCAGTAGCAGACAAAATAAAAAGCGGCATACGCTGTCAGAATTGACAGAATAGTCGCTATCAGTTTTATGTCTTTCATCTTAATTTGAGTTTTGCCCGTAAGTCGTCGGGTGGTTGGTGATTCCGCTCTACAGGTGTTTGTTGCTCCTGTGTCCGGTTATTGTGGTTCCGGATGATTATATCCAGCTCATCCGACCGGTCTTTGAGGAACTTGCGGAAAGCCTCGCCAATAGTTATCGTGTCGAAATAACCGTAGAATTTACCGTATCTACCCAGCTTGAACCGGGCGACAAATAGAATGAATTCGGTCAGTTTGATGTAGTGGTACTGCCTTACAAACAAGTTTGAGAACTCGTTCAAAGCATTTTCATCAGCACTCTCTTTTGTGGCAGAGGCAAAATCAATAGTCAGTAGCTGCGTCTTTGCCCATAAAGCCGAGGAGCCGTCACCGTACATCCGTTCAAGGTCTGACAACGTGGGGGACTTCTCACTGTACGCTTTATCAAGGTCGGCAAGAAGTATCGGCTGGAGCGATGTCGAATATGCGGCAGAGGCTTGGCTAAAGGTCGGGTATCTCTGCTTGATGGCCGACAGCATCATATCCCTGCTCGATGGCCGCATACTCCGCAATGAGGTTTCTTGCCTTTGCTGCTTTATCAGCATCCCGACCGTTTTGTCCTTGGGTTTCTGTTTTTCCATTACCTTGCTGTTTTTTTTCGATTATCCAAAGATTGGCCCGGCTGTCCCAACGTTCAACCTTGGCACCAGTGGCTGTTTTCCAACCAAGACCGGAGAAATGATTGTAGAAAATATCCGCTTGTAGTTCCCAGTTGGGAAGTTTGCCCCGGAAATACTCTCTCACTTCTTCGACGGTTGGTGGTATAAACTCCACTTTGGTTTTAGGCGGCTTCTTTTTCGGTGGTGGCTCCGGTGGGAATAACTCGTCAGAGTTATCTCCTCCTATATTCTTAGTCTTTGTCTTATTCTTTATTATAGTGTTACCATTTATGTTACCACTTATGTTACCGTTTATGTTACCACTTATGTTTCCACAGGTAACATAAACTATCGTATAAATGGCACTTCCACCACGTTTATTCCCCTCTTTAAAAGAAATCAATCCTTTTTGTTGGAGTTTGTTGCGCAGGTCACAAATTGTTTTGCGTGAGATGGATAGAGCATACTCTACATCTCTCGTCGGCAATTCGAACGGATTAGTCCAGTTTCTCGAGTTACATTCTTTCAGAAGATAAAAATATAAATCAGCCTCGTAACTTGTCATCGGTCTAATACGCCTCACATTCCAAAAATTATTGATTAGTTCAATATAAGTCATCGTAGATAGGAATTAACCTCGTTCATAAAATCTTGAAGAGAACGGCAGATAACGTATTTATTTCGATACTTTTCCGCTTCTCTCTGCCATTCAATTTGTTCCTCTCTCTGTTGCCCCTTCGGAGTTTTCATCTCTATACAGAGAGACGCAAAACCTTTCTTAGGGATAAGAAGTATCAAATCGGCAACTCCGCGTAAAACACCTTCGTATTTCATCTGAGCGCCGGTACGGGCATCGCGTTTCCCACCGTTAGGAACAGCGAACAGCATGCGACTCAAAAACGGATATTGATGCCGGAACCAAGTCAGACAACTATGCTGTATCTGACTTTCCGATTGCGGTGTAGTTTGTTTCTTTCTCATAATCTACCTTTGAATAAGTCCATAGCCATATCTATCACATTCTCCTTAACTACATCATCAGTACCGGTCACTCCGTTAGCTATACCCTTCTTCCGCTGAATGACATCATACATATATTCATCAATGGTATTCTTTCCAAGGAAATAGTAACAGTTGACATTATTCTTCTGGCCGTTACGGTGTGCCCGGTCTTCCGCCTGTTCGCAATCGCTGAACGTCCATGGGAACTCAATAAAGGCCACACGACTGGAAGCAGTCAGCGTAAGCCCCGTACCACCTGATTTGTAGTTCAGAATAATAAGTGTACAATCTGGATTATTTTGGAAAGCATCTACAGCCATCTGTTTCCGGGTAGCATTATCTTCACCTGTAACCGTTACTGCTTGAGGAAACATCTTTTTCAGTTCCATTACTACTTCTTTCAGATAAGCAAATACTATCAGCTTTTCTCCCCCATCGATAACGTCATGAATAAACTCGGCAGCCGCCTTGATTTTTCCACGAGCGGAAATGGCTTTCAAAATGCCCATCCTTACCATAACCTCTCCCCTCATGGACTTAGCGATTTTCTCATCGTCCGCATTCTTGAACACACGAAGATATTGTATAAGGTCACTCTCCGCTTTTTCGTATTCCAACCGCGTAGTTATATCCATTTCGATATACTGCCGAGTCTTGTCCGGAAGTTGGGTCAATACCTTTGCTTTCTCACGCCGAAAGAAACATGTATTCCAAAGACGCCAATTCAGTTCTTTCAGATTGGATGCTTTCTTCGGTCCGTTGCAGAAGCGCTCGGTAAATGTCTTATACCCGCCGAAGTCTTCCAGACGTCCCATTATCTTAAGCTGTTGTATAAGGTCTGTGTTATCATTCACAACAGGTGTTCCTGTCAGTTCAAGAATAAACTCCTTACCTTTGCAGATACCTTCAACAAACTTACTTTGCTGGGTCTTGGTAGACTTACATTTATGGGACTCGTCAATAATAACTGATTTGAAAAGCGTTATACGAGGGTCAAAAGAGATTGATTTCATCGTAAACCGTACATCATCCTTAACGTCCAGAACAAAGAACTTTTTCAGCGACTCATAGTTAGTAATGAAAATATCACAGCACTTGGTTTCAATGAAGCGCTGCCAAGTATTTTAGTTCTTATCATCAAGAATTAAAGCCTGTTTTCCAGCAAACTTCTTGAACTCACGTTGCCAGTTTATCTTAAGTGCGGCCGGGCATATGACAAGGCAGGGGTAAGATTTCGCAATCGTTACCGTACCTATTGCCTGTAACGTCTTACCGAGTCCCGGCTGGTCACCGAAGATACACCGTTTATGAGACAAAGCGTATGCAATGCCCTCTTTCTGATAATCGTATGGTTCAAGGAGTAATCCATGGGGTACGGTCAGTTGCGGCATCGGAGCAATGTCAAAAGTTATATCAGCTTTTCGTTGCTCCGACCGCTGTACCGATCCGCAATATCCATATTGTACCGCCCAATTTGCCATAGTGTTGACATACCATTCATCGGCAAGGTCAACCCACCAGGCTTTTTCATTAAAAAGATAAGCCTTTTTAGCGTTTGCCTTGACTGACGGGATGTTCTTCACACATTTAATCAGCATCGGATGATACATGAATTTAAGTTTGAAACCGTCCGGGTATTTGGTGATACAAAAAGGTGCTGCCATAATCAAGCTGCCGTTTCTTTAACTTTCTTACTGCGTGAATGACGCGGTTTTACTTTCTTACCGTTCACAATCAAAGTAGTACCAGTCTGTTCCGCCACTTGTTTGAGGAACTCGTTAGCTTCCTCCTCAAAAGCGGCGCCCTCTACTGGGTCAGCCACTATATCAGTCGGAGCGCTTTCATCAAACGGAAGTTCTTGTTGAACCACCGCCCACTTCTTGGCAGTCAGGTACTGTTCTACTTCATAATTACAAGCATCAATGGCTTGCTGCAGCTCAAAGGCGTGTTCGTATTCCTCGTTCTCATTGTTGAACATGGTAAACGGTGCAATAAGATTGAGTACCTTTTTACTTTTGAGAAAGCGTTTACCGGCTAAAGTAACACCGGTATTATCCTCAGAGCCACCGATACTGTAACCGGTAACCTCGAATGTAGAGAAGATTCCTTCCGGCAATTCATCTATGGAATCTTTGCCGTCAGCTTCCTTTTGCTCACAGAGGAAAGTAAGGTGAGGAATAAGTTCATCGAATGCAGCACGTAAATCCTTATGAATAAGATTCTTTCCCTCAACAGTCACATTATCCTCATTCTCGTTCTTAAAAGTGGCAACAAGCGTGTTGTCCTTCGTTATTTTTGCTTTTGTGATATTCATTTCTATCTCCTATCTTGATATTCGTTGATAAATTCGTTATAGTAGCGGTCAGCCGGAAGAGGGAGTGTTATTCCCAGTTCGGCAGCGGCATCGGCCTGTACCTTATTCAGAAAGTCAGTCATCTGCACTGTATTGAGTTTCGAGGTGCTTCCGGCGATAACCGTTTCTTTACCTTTGATATAGGAAGCTCTTCTAAGAAAAAGGTTACAGTAATAGTCGTGTACATCCTGTTTATCCGTCCCCGTTTCCTGCTCAATACAAGTGAACCAAAGCCACATAAGAGCATTCTGCGATAATGTCCGCGGCTCTGTGAACCGTTCGATTTTCACACGATACCGACCATTACGAAGTTGGGAGCACATGAAGTCAAAAGATTTGCTCATGTGTACCTCACCCTTAACCTTTTCTAAAATTGCTTCTTGTGCCATTACTCTAACCCAAAGATTTTCTTGTCTGTAATAAGTTCCTTGTTAGCTTCCAAAAACTCTATGAAATGCTCACAGTGGGCGGTCAACAGTTTAACCGTCTGTTCGTGGTTATAGGTGTAGTATTCCGGGTACTGCGTTCCGCTGATTAACGGTGTACGGCTCGTACCACCCTTCAACTGATAAGCAGTGTACTCAAAAGCTTTCACACTCTCCATCTGACCGGAAGCAATCAGGCAATAAGGGTATACATGCCGCTGCCATCCATGTTCATACTTACCGAAATCATATTTGGATGTTGATTTGATGTCATAGACAATGTCCCGGAGAAGTTCGTCTATAAACCCGTAAAGCTCCACATCACCGTAACGGGTGGAGATAATGGCAGAGACAAAGACCTGGGACAATGCACCGGCAAAATATCTCGACTGCTCAATACACCATGCCCGGTCAAACAGGAAATGACGGGCAGGTGCTATATCCGTAGGCGGGAAGTCAACCTGAATAATATTGGTTTCTTCATCACCGACAATGGTATATGGTTCCCGTTCGCTTGGAATATGTTTTTTCCTGTGGATATAACAGTCAATGACAGCATTGAATGCTGTCCCTTTATCGGCCGCCTCACTCTCAAACGGAACGCGGTTTATTGTATCAAGCAGGCTTTGCTTGAGCTCCGCTTCAATTTCTTCGGGACTTTTCTTATACTCCCCCGTTTCGTTGTCAATGTTCCAGAAGCTTTCCACCTGTTCATCAGCCCGTAGATACTGCTCGAACTTATCGAGTAGCGACGGATAAAATCTGTACTTAGGCTGCCGGTTCATATTTATTGCTGAGTTTATTAAACTTTAATCCAAGCTTCTTACATTTTTCATTAAGCATCATACCGGCCCGTACCTTAGTATCAAAGATATGGCTCATTCCCGCAATCGCTTCCCGTACCTCATTGGCCGACTGCATATCGGTCACCTGTTCCACTGTATCACGAATAACCTCAAGAACCTTATCATATTCTGAAGATAACTCTGTCTGTTTTGTCTGATACTCTTTATAGGTATTGATAATGTTCGTCATAAAATCATTCTTTCCCGTAATGGTACCGGAAGCATCAATAATGACAGGTATCTTGATACGTGAAGAAAGATTGCAGGTGTTCTTACCGTAGAACTTCTCGCACGGATCAAAGGAGATTGTTCTATCCTTGCCAATGGCTTCCATATAACCGACTAAATCCAGTTCCTTAATCAAGTCGCCGGCAGATGAACCGCCAATCTCCGGGCGTATCTGTTTTTCATCACCGACTTTCTCTTCCCGTTCATGGGCCACGAAGATTACAGACTTACCCATTAAGGTTACCTGATTTACAAAGCTGATGAACATATTCTTTCTCACTCCATACCCCTGTAATGAAAGAGTTCCGTCAGCTTTCTTCATTTTCGGGTTCGCTGCCATGATAGCCTTATCCATGAAAGAGAGCATCTTTCCGGCGGTATCAATCACAATCGTATCAAACTCTTTGATTTCCTCAGAAGCAAGTACCTGATTCGTTTCATCCCAGCTTGTAATCTGAACAGTGGGTACACGATGAGCCGCATTGACACGGTGAATACCGCCGTCGTAATCGAAAAGCACAGGGTTGGGGGCAGATAATGCCAATGTCGTTTTACCCATACCCGGTTGTCCATAAATCAGCGCTGACAATGTAGTCTTAACGGTCAGCTCGTTAGGTTTCTTAATCAAACTCATAATGATAAAATTTATGTGGTTAATAAAAAAATATCGTGGAAGTTGGCGGACTCGAACCGCCAGTCTCCTCGAATGAGGTGTGTTAGCCATTACACCGAACTCCCGAATAAGAAAAAGGTGTACTATCTTCACAGACAGAACACCTCAGCACAACCAAATAAAAATACTAAACTATATCTGCCCTCGCTTGGGCATTGCTCCCGGATAGGCGGCCAAGCCACACCGGGAAGGGTAGTTAACAAGATAGTTTAAAGTATAAAACTCAAATAGGGGCATTCTCCCTACGACGTCCTTTTCGCCGGCATTATTGGTTAATAAATAGAGGATTATCCTCGTGGGTAATGTGGGATTTGAACGCCACGACCTGTACATGAATGAAACCTTTAAATAATACCATGACAAATTACCAACATTAAATAATCATGTACCGCTCTACCTGACTGAGCTAATTACCCGTTTCTGCCCGCTATATCTTCACAGACCTTGCCGGCAGTAGTCTAACTAAACAAGTTTTATGTAATACACTTCCTCCGCTGAGGTTTATATCTTTATTATTTTCTTCAACACATTATGATAAAACCAAATCGAATACACTATACCAAAAAGGTTAATAGTATAGTTCCACTCTCCCGTTACCGGGTCAGATCCGTTGAACATTGCCAAACAAGGCAAAGCCAGTACATTAAGCAATAGCACGTTGAGAATTATTCTTTTCATGGCTTCTTCCTTTTCTTACTTTCGCAAAACTCAACACATCCGAAGCGTTGTAATAACTTCGTCCATTAGGTCTATATTCAACTCTCACTCTTCGAGAATTTACCAAAGCTTTCAATCTACCTGGCCCACCTACTATTCTTTCTGATTCTCTCTTAGGAAAGGTACGCTTATCCATGATGGTAAGTATATCTGCCAATCTTGCCTCCGCCGTCCCATCAATCAACATGGAACTGCGTAAATTACCGTTTACCTCATATATCATGCTGCCCAAAAATTAAAATTATTATTACTCCGCCCCCCTATTCTTATATAGCGCATTGCAGTACGTGCTCGTGAGGGTGTTTTCATTCTCCGCAAATCAATATCATTACAAGTAACTTGCATCACTACGAAAAGAATGGAGAATAAAAGTTCAAGTCCATGCTTCCGTAACTCGTTCAAATCAAAATTGCGTTTCAATCTGTCGCAAATCATATACAGAAGCAATTCGGTATCTTTGGATATGCCCAACTTTCGATAGATAGTCCGCTTCTGCGTCTTGATAGTCCAAACAGACTTACTCAGATTATTTGCTACCTCTTTGTCGGCAAGTCCCTTGCAATACTCATTTGCAACAAGCATTTCCGCAGGAGAAAGGGAAATCATCACGCAACCCTTTCTACATCAAAAAGACCTTTTTTCTTATCAGTCTCTCCTACTTTCCAGTCTGCGCCTTCAACACAAAATTCCTCTCTTAACCGAGGAATTATTGTTCCTTTGATTGAAGGCTTCGCTTTCACTGGGAAAGTAAGAATATCTCCTACTTCCATATCTCTCAAAGCCGGAGTGTAGTTCTCTGTGATTATTTTCTTTTTCATTACTATAAAATTTTAATGATTAATATTTGAGTTCTCCCGAACCAATTCGATTGGCGGCATCACGCTTTATTCGGGAGATTTACTTAACTTTGGAGTGCAAAATCTAAAAATTAAGTAAGTATGAGTAAATTCATTGAAATCCCTGTTAACGAGGAAAAATGTATCATTAATCTTGATGCTATTCAAAGTGTACATCCTTTAAAAGAAGGTGGTTGCGAAATTTCTTTCCTCGAAGGTTATTTGAAGCGTATTATAACCAAACTTCCCTATTCTGAGTTACTAAAACTCATTTGGAAATAATCACTTCTTTTCTGTATATTGGGATTGAGAACAGTTTGATAATTACTATACAAGGTTCTCTCCCGGTATCGCTCTTACTGACAAATCTACCATTCTCAGGAAGTATGCTTACTTGCTTTTCTATAATTGCTTTCATAGGTTAATCTTTTTACCATAATTATTACGCCTTCCTCGAAACAACTCTTTAAAAACTTTCCAAAAAAGGTATAATATAAAGGGAAGTAATACTATTGAGAGGAGTGTTTGCAACACAAAATTCACTGACAATGCATCAATCGCATACTCGATTGGCGAATCTTTAATGTAATCTATTATTTCATTCATTTTCTCTCTATTTTTAATTAATATTCGTGCCCCGATAAGCTCTCTCTGCTCTTCTCAACGGAGTTATCAGCTACTGTACTTCACTACATGACCGTTCGGGGCGTGTCGGCTTCTCATTTCGCACCGTTGCAAATCTTTCGCTCGTTCTGAACTCCCATTCAGACATCATCGCAAATTCTTGCTACTCCGGGTATCTCTCGCGTCCTCTATGTTGGGTTTGAGGGTAAGCGCCAGTATCGCTTTCTGGAACGGACTACTTAGGGCAATCACTCCATCTTGTTCTCTATCTCCCATCAAAGGATAGGCTCAAAGACCGGATAGAGATTTATTTCTACTTTTTCAGAATATCCAAAAGCAACTCTTTATCCGCTTCCCAAAGATTGTAGCCTTTAGCAATCTTTCTTCTGAGATATTCACGTTCACCAATCATTGAGATTGCCTTTTCTCTCAAATCGCTTGCGCTCCATTTTTCAGCTTGGTCTATCAAGAAATTAGAGAGGCATTTACGCTCTTCGTATAACTCACGTACTAATACAGTTTTTCGCTCTATCTCTTTAAGTACGGTTGGATTCTCAATCCACAGCTTACAAAAAGCGTCTTTATCAAGGTCTGTATTCACGTAGCATTCCTCAACCTCGGCATAACCGTCAACCGATAACTTTAATCCTGTTCTCTCTTCAAATTCTTGTTGTAGCATATCTTTTGGTTTTAAGTTTATCAATTTTGGGAAAGCTGCCCGGTGAAGGGTAAAGTGTTCGCTTGCTATCACGAACCCTCGCGGCTTTTGTCACCGGTATAGCACTGACCTTTTCTGCAGCTTTGTTTATATTTAGTCGCCTACGTAACGAGAACCGAAAGCACCTTTGCTGTTTGGATTGTAGTAGGCGGAAGATGGAGCGTTGAAGCAATCGTAAGTACTTCTTCTTTCCGGTTGTATTAAAGCAGCTTGCATGGCTTCTTTCTCTGCTTTTCTTGCTTCTTCATCAGCGATACGCTTCTTTTCATTAGCCCAAGCAATTTTCATGCAGTCACCGAAAGTCTGTACCCCGTGAGTAAGCTGGTATAGCTTGAAATACTTTCTGTATATCTCATGAGCCGTTTTCATAATCTTGCGTAAATCGTACTTTTTCATTGTCTTACTCCTTTTTAGGTATATTGTTTTTTTGGTTATCTCGACAAAACTCGCTTACTTTGCTGTTGTTGTCATTGTTGATGTTGCAAAGATAGATTTAATATCTAATTCAACAAACAACAAATCTAATTATTTTTAGATATTAACTCTAATTAACTCTATTATGGCTGGATTAAAAGAACGACTATCCCATTTTATTGATTATACTGGTTTAACCGTTCAAATGTTTGAAAAGACTGTTGGATTAAGCAATGGCGCAGTATCTAAAATGGGAGACAACACCAGGCGTTCAACGATAGATAAAATATCTAATTTCTTTCATGATTTAAATACAAACTGGTTGTTAACGGGAGAAGGAGAGATGCTCATCGGAGAATATCCAACAGGAAATGAAATTACTATACACAAAAATTATGCTCCTAAATCACGTGAAATTCAGTACGATTATAAGCTTATACCTATCGTACATATTGATAGCGTTGGGGGAATGCACTCCCCGAATGCCATCATAGGGGAGCCCCAATATATAGAAGGATATGCCCCTTTCACCGATGCCAAAGAAGGAGACATTTGCATTATACAATCTGGAAATAGTATGGTGCCTACCTGCCCGTCAGGTAGCCTTTTACTGCTTCGCCAAGTCTTAAATTGGCAAGAATATTTCGGTTATGGTAATATTTTCGTTATCGAACTTACCGATGGCCGCCGAATTACTAAAGAAGTATCACGCTATAATGAAAATCCTAATGAATACATCTGGTGTATATCTCACAATGCCAATGTACCGGATGAAGAACTTCCTAAAAGCATGATTAAGTCTGTTTGGAAAGTCATCAAAATACAAATAGACAAAGGATGGTAAATACAATTTAAAAGTTATAAATTAGTACAATATTATTATGAAAAATGTAATTATCATGGCGTTGACTGCCATATTCATTCTATCAGGGTGTAAATCAAAAGAAGAAAAAGCATTGGAAATAATCAAAAATGAAATGTTCAAAACATTATATGATTTTGAGAGCTATCAGCCGATAGAAACCAAAGTAGATAGTGCTTTTTTATCAGTCTATACTGATTCAGTCATTATTAAATATGGATATATTCTCAATGAATTTTTGAAAGATGCAAATGAGGCTTTAAAGGAAATAAAAGAAGCACACAGCAGCATGGATATATGGAGTGATTCTTATTCAGAATATGGAAGAGAACAATACTATAAAGCAAAAGAAAAAGCTGATAAAGAACTCAAAAAGGCTAATTTATATATTGAAATAATGAATGCTCAATCTGATACCATAAAACAACTTGCGCAAAACATCAAGCCTGAATTCTATGGATGGAAAGTTACGCACAAATTTAGATGCAAAACAAAAGGAGGTAATTCTACAATTGGTAACTATATCTATTATTTCGATAGAAACGTAAAAAATATAATTTACCAAGAAGATACTGAAGATGAAGATTTGGCAAAAGTCAAAAACTTAATTAAAGAAGCTATTGAAAAAGAAGCAACAGAGAATGAAAAAACTAATCACAACAATATAGAAGAATAATTTTTACATAATAATAAACTTTTAATATTTCCAATACTATGGATTTTAAAGACACTATTAAACAGCTCGCAGATAGAATCGAAAAGCTGAAAGAAAACATTCAGACAGAAGAAGCAACAAAAAATGCTTTTATCATGCCCTTTATTAATGCTCTCGGATATGATGTATTCAATCCTTTGGAAGTACTTCCTGAGATGACATGTGATATCGGTACAAAAAAAGGAGAAAAGATTGATTATGCTATTATGAAAGACGACCAACCTATTCTTTTGATTGAATGCAAACATTGGAAACAAGACTTAAATCTGCATGACAACCAACTGTTACGCTATTTCAATGTATCAAAAGCTAAATTCGGTCTTTTAACCAATGGCATTATTTACCGATTCTATACTGATTTAAAAGAGCCTAACATAATGGATGATAAGCCATTTCTGGAAGTAGATATCACTGATTTAAGAGACAATCAAATTGAAGAATTGAAGAAATTCCACAAATCATATTTTGACATAGACAATATTTTGAACTCAGCTAGTGAATTAAAATATATGGGAGAACTAAAAGCTATCATACAAGAAGAATTCTCCTCTCCTAGTACTGATTTCGTAAAAATGTTTGCCACAAAAGTTTATGATGGTAGAATGCTTCAAAACATAATAGATCAGTTCACACCTTTGGTTAAACGCGCCATTTCTTCACATATCAACGATATTATTAATGACCGTTTGAAAGGAGCTTTGACTGTCAGTGATTCCAAAGTAGAGGAAAGTCAAACAAAGAATCCTGGAACTACAACAGAAGATACTGAAGCAGAAGCAATCACAGAATCTAAGATTGTTACCACAGAAGAGGAATTAGATGCATACAGAATCGTAAAAGCTATTTGTAGAAAGAAAGTGGATATATCTCGTATAGTATACCGTGATGCACAGACTTACTTCAGCATTTTACTTGACGATAATAACCGTAAACCTATTTGTCGTATGTACTTTAATACAGCTACTAAATATGTAGCCACTATTGATGAAAACAAAAAAGATGTAAAACATATCATTGAGAATCTAGATGACATCTATAATTATGAGGATGATTTCTTTAAGGCAATTGATATGTATGAGCACAAAGATTAATGTTATTGTGATATTATGAACAATATAATTGCTAACTGCTTATGTCAGTGGAAAAACCCAAAACACTGCTCCCTTACCCCCACCTGTAAAGGTTGGGGATGCCGGTTCCTTGGTACTCCCATAGAGGAACTACCGACCACTGACAAGGAGAAAGCAAAGTTGTTCTCCAAAGTGTATCGGGAAGCCAGAAACAAGGGCGTTCTTGAGTGCCCACATTATCGTTCTTTGTTCATTGATGAAGTGCTTGAAAACATAAATGAAAGTAACGTAACATTACAAAACATGAATTGATTTTTCTCGTTTATTGTCGGACACCTATCTCAGCTAACCTGCAAAGAAGTGATACACAGATTACAGCAATATTTCCAATACTATAAGTCTAGTTTAGTTTTTGTGTAAGCACTTCCTTCGTAAGCGAACGTTAGAAGTGCTTTTATTTATAGACTTATCAAGTACTAAAATACGGCAACGCTTGAACTTTGTATCAGAGCGTTTACAGAACATTGATAAAATTGTCTCTCTAAGCTATATTGCGAGAAGATACTTTGTTATTTGACACCATCCCCGTAGTTGAGCCGCTACGGGGATTTTTTACAAGTTATTATTGTATACTCTATTTTTATTTCCATATCTTTGGAACTTATACAATAAACACCAATAATAATTTCAACAAATAAAGTGTGATTGTCAATTACAGGTCGAACTAAAAAACACATGAGACTATGGGTGAATACAAAACACCCGGCATTTACATCAAAGAGAAAAACGCATTCGGAGATTCGATAGGCGATACGATGAAGAACCGTATTGGTAGCCATCAGTCGCCCGGCAGAATTCATCGAGATTACATTCTGGCAGCAGATGCAGGAAAGCCGATAACGACGGATATTATAATATTTAATTGACAACACTGTAATATTTGAATAGTATGACAGACAAAAACGGAACAACTCAGAGCATTCAGACATGGCCTGTTCCTGAATTTCATTTCAGCGTGGAAATATCGAATGTGGGAAAAATCTTCTGCAAGGAAGTGTCGGGACTTGATGTCAAGTTCGATGTGATAGAATACCGTCCCGGTGACATGCCGGGCTTCACCAGGGGCAAGATGCCGGGCTTGCGCAAAGGCGGAGACGTGACCCTGAAAAAGGCGATATTAAAAGACGACAAGACACTCTGGGACTGGATAAATCAGGTGAAAATGAACATTATCCGGCGCGAAAGCGTGACCATTGCCCTGATAGACGAAAGCGGCATTCCGGTACATAGTTGGAAACTAACCAACGCATGGCCCAAAAAGTATACTATGGGAGGCTTCAAAGCCGATGGAAGCGGTATATCCATGGAAAACATCGTACTGGCACATGAAAGTATAACACCGGATTAGAATAAATTCAATTGCTGATATAACTTAGTTTTTGCGTAAGCACTCCCTTCGTAAGCGAACGTTGGAAGTGCTTTTATCCGGTAGAATCATTATACTTGTAGTTCCATACCCAAATTTTCCAAGATTATAAAGAATCCAAATAATCATATAAAGCGGGAAGCTTATCCCTGTCGAACTCAAATTGGCTTGCTGTCTTAGGAAGCTTGTCCGGAGACACATTGTCTGCATGTTCGCCCCATAAACATTCACGATCATATTCGATATTCTTATCCTCAAGTCCCGCATATTCCTTCAGCCATTTACAAATCAGTTCTCCTAATTTCTTAGTGTCATACTTACATGTAGAATTCTGTTTTCTAACGTAGAGGATAAACTCATCATTACCCATTTTAATTATTTTACCCATCGTTTTTCTTTTAAATATTAAACATGAACAAATATATACAAACAAAAAAGAAACTAATTTCCTCAATGTCCTTTTTCCTGACTCATTTTCATAAACTCTTCTACTGTTCTGGTATAAATATTATCCCTCTTATTATAATAAACAATACTCATTAAGTTTGCCATATTCAAGACAACAGTACTTTCATTTTCCCTATTATATAAAAATATAGCAGAACCGCATTCACCTATATAATTATAATCCTGGTCTGTGTATTCCACACTGTTTTGCATTGTGATATGGAATTTTTGTTCATTGCTTTTCTTATCCAAATTCGCATTATATACGCCTAAAAGGACCATGCAGGTAAGAATTGATATGAACAAAATAATTGCAGCAACCAAGTTATGGTAGACTTTCACTATCCGGAATCTGACTTTTTTATATGAGCGTAAATATAAACCGGCGCAAGGAAAACAAAGCATCAATAAGAAAACAATCCAAAAGTATTTATATTTAGTTTCTATTGCTCCAATATAAATATTAAAAGGAATAATAATAGATGAAATAACAAATACTATAGGTATAGACAATAAATCTCTATGAAAACTTTCTTTCGCATCTTTTTGGTCATAGTATTTATTTATAACTCTCTTTTTACGTTTACAACGATGTATAATAGATAATACTTTATTTATGCAGGCATTTTGGATTTTGATATTCCTTAGTTTTTTGAATTCATAAAGAAATCTCTTTTGAGGAACTCGGGATAGAAATTGTAAGCCAAAGAAAGCCACAGAAAGCATAACTACTATAAGAATAGGAGTTAAAGTAGAAACCAATACTTCCGCCAGAGTAATATACGAGGTTATATTAATACCAAATTGATAATAATACACCATATAGTATGCAAATCCTATAATATATACAATCAGAGCTAAAACAGGAAGTATTTGTATTACATAAGTTTTTATCCAATTTTGTGTTGCCATAAATATTGATTTATCCACCATTAACCTATTCCCACGAACCGCCCGCCTATCTAAAGACTTGAGTCATCGGACGTCCTATCCACACTTGCGGCTGCCGCAATCCGAATATATAGGCTATGGTGGAAGCCACATCGTACTGCATCATGCTCTCGTGGAACACCCCATTTTTCCTCACGTTTTTACCGGAAATAATAAAGGGAGTCTCCATCTCCTGCATTGTCTTACCGCCATGTCCTTTCTTGATACCCCCATGATCTGCGGTAACGATAAATATTGTCTCCTTCAGCATGCCGGCATCCTTTACCGCCTGTACGATGCGTCCGACATAACTATCGAGCTCCTTCAACTTGGCATAATATTCGGGCGTATCATGACCTGCCTTATGCCCCACATGATCCGGATTATCGAAACAAACGGCAAGCAGCGTCGGTTGTTTCTCCTTAATATAGTTCTCGGCCATGCTGCACAACGCTTCGGGATATTGATTATAATCCGGCGCTTTCGCATAATGGCTCAACGATAGAGTATCCACAAGATATTTAATGCCGTTCCACTCATACAAACAACCTATTTCGGCTTCCGGCCGGGCATCTCTCAACTGTCGGAAGATAGTGGGAAATATACCGTGTTCATTTAATATGCGCGAAGGCAATTCGGGAGTTTTTGAACCCCATTCCGTATATCCGTGCAATTCAGGTCCGGCGCCCATAAACATAGATGCCCAGTTTACAGCACTGGAAGAGGGTAATACAGAACGTTTTTCCAAAGTATAAGAACCCTCTGCCATTAACTGTTTGATATGGGGAATGTCAGCTTTGGGAACACTGTAAGCCCCCCAGCCATCCAATCCGATTAATACCACATGCTTGGCTTTACTCTTGGCCGAACACGGAATAGCAAGAAAACACGCTGCAATGAGGAGTAAAAACAGCGGAACGATTACTTTTTTCATAGATATTTTCTTTATGGTTTACAAAAATAGCAACAACACATGGAATAACCAAATATATACAAACCTACTTCGCAGCCTCATGCGCATGTTCAGCTTCCATTGCTTCGGCTTGGGTCTTATGAACTGTGCCGTGCGGGTGCTCAACGGGAGCATAAATCGGTTTGTACCCGTCCACAGGGTGGTACGGAAATTCTCAAAAGTGCTTGTCGGTATTCATAATCCAATAATAATTTAAGTATACTTTATAATATAAAAACCATTCGGAACCGCCGTATCGCCGATACCGGTATATCGTTACCCAAGAGGGGGATATCCCCTTCAGAATACCCCCTTCCGTTACACAAACGCGTTGAAACGCCGTTACACCGGCGTATTAAAAACGCTTATTGCTTCTTATATCCGCATTTAGGACATACCCCTTCCTCATTCAGCGAAATGCCGCACAAAGGACAACGTTCGATATCATTCTTCGTATCGAACTCGGCCGAACCTGCATTCACGCCGCTGGTAAAGGTAATCTTGGCAATGTTCAGTTTCTCTTTCAGCAGGTCGTACACGATTTTAATCATGCCTTCCACAGTCATGGTTTCCTTGGTCACCACCAAACGACAGTCGGGATACGCGGTGGCGAGCGGAGTTTTGAACGCTTCACCCTTCATCTTGTTCTGAGGATGACCGTTCTTGATACCCTGCTTTTCATAAACGTCGAGGATGGCCGGCAACAACGGGTCGTCTTCACGCAGCACGAGAGCATGGTCGAAGTTCTTCAGCACGTCCCAAGCCACTTTCTGAATCTCGTTACACGGATACACCATGTTTACTCCTTCATTCACCGTATCTTCCACCTCAATGGTCAATACGCCTGTATGGCCGTGAAGATACTGGGCTTCGCCTTGGAAACCATAAAATCTGTGTGCATACTGCAAATCGAAAGTTGTGATACTTCTCATTTTCAAATCATTTTTTAGTTAAACATTTATTAAGTGTTATCTGTACCTGTATCTTGTCGATATCGTCCGATACAAGTTTTTTGCTTTCCAGATACTGTTGTATCATCCGTGTCAGTTCGGAGTCTTCATAATCCATTATCTGCTGTCCGTTAAACAGATGATGGTGACTATGAACCGTGATGTCATAATAGCATTTTCCCGTATCGGGGTGGCATACCAGCGACAGCAAACCCGCCTTACAGAACGAATCAAGAATACGATACACCGTAGAGAGTGTGATTTCCTTATCTTTCGATTGCACACTGGAGATAATCTCCTCAATCGGAGCGTGGCGCAACTCCGTCATCGCTTCATATACGGCTTTGCGCTGGGGAGTCAATTTCAGTCCGGCTTCTCTTATTTTATCTGTTCCTTCCATTTATCCATCTTATTTTGCGACAAATATATTGCGAATATTTTGCAATTGCAAATTTTTCGCAATAAAAGGCATATAAAATTTCAAAATCAAAGGAAATATAAAGAATCAGGCAAGTTCTCCCCATTCGTTTCAACCCTTTCGTCTTTTCATTGTTATACTGATAAACGGTAATTATATGGACTCCCAACTCTCGGACATACGAAAAGAATATAAGAAAGGCAAGCTCACCCGTAACACCATCTCGGAGAATCCTTTCGAGCAATTCGCCCGCTGGCTCGACGATGCCCTGCATTGCGGCGAGGACGAACCTACGGCCATGATTGCGGCCACCGTCTCGCCCGACGGCCGCCCCTCTACCCGCACCGTCCTGCTGAAAGGCGTGGAAAACGGCCGATTCATCTTCTTCACCAACTACGAAAGCCGCAAGGGAAGGCAGCTCGCGGCCAATCCGCACATCTCCCTCTCTTTTGTCTGGCATAAGCTGGAGAGACAGGTACACATCGAGGGTATAGCGGAGAGATGCGCTCCCCGTGAATCGGACGCCTACTTCTCCACCCGACCCTACAAAAGCCGGATCGGCGCAAGAATATCCCCGCAAAGCCGCGTTATCGGCAGCCGGATGGAAATCATCCGCGCCTTTGTAAAAGAAGCCGCCAAACTGGCCGGACAAACCGTGCAGCGTCCCGACAACTGGGGCGGCTTTGCCGTCACCCCCACCCGCTTCGAGTTCTGGCAGGGACGTGAAAGCAGACTGCACGACCGCTTCCGATACACGCTCCGCGAGGCGGCTCCCGTTCCCGCATGGACAATACTCCGTCTTGCCCCCTGACCGGGCATCCGGCTCTTATATCCTACAAATAAACCTTAAAATGAAAAACAAACTCATAACGCTGCTGTTAGAGGGAAAAACTTAAAAGAAGATAGCTATGAATTATGGAATCAGTGTTCTCTTTCGCGCCATCCCACTGTTGATGGCCTTGTTTTGTTTTGGTTACGGAGCTTTCGTGCTCGGCATGGGAACAGACCCGGCCAGGTACGTTGCCGGCCCGGTAGTGATGTCATTGGGAATGATATGCATCGCCTTGTTCGCGACGGCGGCAACCATTATCCGGCAGATAATCCACACGTATAACACGGTCGCCAAATACGCCCTGCCCGTTCTTGGCTATCTGGCCGCCCTGCTCACGTTCATCTACGGCTGGGAATACTTCAGCGAAGCCCCTACCGCCGGACATTTCGTAGCCGGACACGTCATCTGCGGCGTAGCCTTCATCACCGCTTGCGTGGCCACCACCGCCACTTCGTCCACCCGCTTCACCCTTATCCCCGCCAACTCCGACGCTACGGGTCACGACACACCCCCGCAGGCCTTCAGCGCCATACAGGGCAACATTCTCATCGCCGTTGCAGCGCTGCTGGCACTCACCGCCTGGATATGGACTATCTGGCTGCTTGCCAAGAGCGACGTTCACAACGCCTACTACATTGCCGGACACGTCATGGCAGGCATCTCCTGCATCTGCACCAGTCTCGTGGCGTTGGTGGCGACCATCGTACGCCAGATACGCAACAGCTACTCGCACCCCGAACGCAAATGGTGGCCTGCCGTGGTACTCGCGATGGGCACTCTCGGCATCCTCTGGGGCTTGCTGGTAACGACCGAACACAATCCCGCCAAATCATCCATCGGTTATATCATGATAGGTTTAGGACTGGTTTGTTACAGCATCTCGAGCAAAGTCATACTGCTTGCGGCCATCTGGCGCAACACCTTCAAGCTGGCCAACCGCATCCCGCTGATACCGGTATTCACCGCCTTGGCCTGCCTGTTCCTCTCCGCTTTCCTCTTCGAGATGGCGGGCATGCACGAGGCTTACTTCGTACCCGCGCGCGTACTGGCAGGCTTGGGCGGCATTTGTTTCACGCTATTCTCCATAGTCAGCATACTGGAAAGCGGTACCTCAAAAGGGTAACCGCTTATCCCGTAATCTCTACGTCGGTAAAGATGTCCACACTCTCGGCGTGATGCGCCACGTAGGCCGCCGGCCCCGTATCGCCCGATTTTATGATGTCGTACACCACGTCCGTCTTGTTCTTGCCCGTAATCAGGAATACAATCTTCCTCGCGTTGAACAGCAGACACCCCGTCATGGCGATGCGCGGCTGCCCGTTATACGGATTCACGCTCGCCTCGTACGGATGGAAAGAAGACAGCAGATACTCCTGTCCGGGGAAGATAGACGACGTATGCCCGTCATCTCCGGCTCCCAGCAGTACCAGGTCGAACGCCGGGAAGCCCCGCCGCAGAGGAACCGTGCCGAACACCAGGTTCGAGTAACGCTTCGCCTCTTTCTCCGGATGGCGGCAAGCGCCGTCGATGGGAAACACAAACTCATCCGGCATACCCACCTCTCTCAGCAGCAGCCGCAGCATGGTGCCGTAGTTGCTGTCCGAGTCTTTGACGGGTACGCAACGCTCGTCCACCCAGAAGATGCGCATCCGCATCCACGGAGTTTCTTTCTTGAACTCATGCGCCCAAATGTCAAACATAAGGGAAGGCGTCGTCCCCCCACTGAAAGCAATGTGGAAGATTCGCTCCGGCTCCCGGTTCATCATGTCTATTATGTACCGGATAAGAGCCCGTGAGGTCGAAGTCGCAGCAGGATATATATAACTTTTCATAATTCGCAATATTCATCGGTATTCGTCAAATTCTTGCACGGGTTCGTCCATTCGGCTCCGTGCTCGCGCATCATCGCTTCACTTTCCAGAGGACCCCAGGTTCCTACGGGATAACCGTACAGCGGCGCCTCGGGATGCTCCTGCCAGAATTTCAGTACGGGGTCGAAGAAACGCCATGACGCGTCCACGGCATCGCTGCGCGTAAAGAGTGTCTGGTCGCCCTGTATGCAGTCCTCTATCAGGCGGGCATACGCGTCGCCGGTGGGCAGTCCGCCCAGGTCGGAATAGCTGAAGTCCATCATCACCTGCTTCACGTCGAAGCCCGGTCCCGGAACCTTCATGCCGAATTTCAGCACGATGCCCTCGTTGGGTTGCAGGCGCAGAATCAGTTTGTTGGCACGCGGGCAGTGGCCGCCCTCGCAACGGAACATCTGGTGGGGCGTCTCACGGAAGTGCACCACGATTTCGGTCACTTTCGTCGGCATCTGCTTCCCGGTACGGATATAGAAAGGCACGCCGCTCCAACGCCAGTTGTCGATACCAATCTTCATGGCGATGTACGTTTCCGTACGTGAGTCGGGAGCCACATTCTTCTCCTCGCGATAGCCGGGCTTGGTGGCGGATGCGGTATATTGCCCGCGCACGATATGCTCGTTCAGGTCTTCCTCGGTGAGCGGAGAGAGCGATTCGTACACTTTCACCACCTCGTTGCGGAAGTTATCGGCATTGAACACCGCGGGCGGTTCCATGGCAGTGAGCGCCACCAGTTGAATAAGGTGGTTCTGCACCATATCGCGCAATGCTCCGGCTCCCTCGTAGAAGCCGCCGCGCTGCTCGATGCCCAGATTCTCCACAGCCGTTATCTCTACGTAGTCGATGTAGTTACGGTTCCAAAGCGGCTCGAAAATACCGTTGGCGAAGCGGAACGCCAGAATGTTCTGCGCGGTTTCCTTGCCCAGGAAGTGGTCGATACGGTAAATCTGGTGCTCCTCGAACACCGAGGCATAGATACGGTTCAGCTCGCGCGCCGAGTCCAAATCATAGCCGAAAGGCTTCTCCACGATGATGCGCGTATGGGGACGGTTCAGTCCCGCAGCCTTCAGGTGCAGAGGAATCACGCCGTACAGCGACGGCGGAGTGGCCAGGTAGTACAACATGCCGTCCGGCTCCTGCTCGCCCGTCAGCTCCTGCAGGCGGGCGGCCAGCTTGCCGTAATCGGCGGCTTCGGCGGGATTGAGCGAGAGATAGTGCAGACGGTCGCAGAAGTCGGCCATGCGGTTGTCCGCATGCTCTTCCGGGGCTACAAAACGCTCCATCTCCGTCCGTATATAGGTACGGTAGGTATCATCCTGATATTCGGTACGTCCGATACCTAAAACAGCGAAATCTTCCGGTAAGCGGTTATCCTTGTACAGCGCATACAGTGCCGGCATCAGCTTTCGCTTCGTCAGGTCGCCGGAAGCGCCGAAAATTATCATCACAAATTTACTCATAGCTTTATGTTTGTTTTTTTTGGGGGGGGCATTTCAGTAATCTTTCTCCGAGAGGGGGCTACACGTTGTAGGTTCCCGACTTCGTATCTCCGCCGTGTCCCGTCCAGTTTTCGTGGAAGAATTGTCCTCGCAGTTCGTCCACACGCTCAAAGGTGTGCGCTCCGAAATAGTCGCGCTGCGCCTGAATCATGTTGGCCGGCAGCTTGGCCGACACGAGCGAGTAGAAATAGTTCAATGCCGACGAGAAGGCGGGAGCCGGAAGTTCCTCTTTCATGGCCTGCGCCACCAGATGTTTCCAGCCGGAAAGCAGTTGCTTCATCTCGTTGCTGAAATAGGGAGCGAGCAGAAGATGCTGCGGTTTCCCGGCCTGCTCGAAAGCGGCGGCGATGTCATTCAGGAAGATGCTGCGGATGATGCAGCCGCCACGCCACATACGGGCTATGGAAGCCAGGTCGAGGTTCCACCCGAAAGCGTCCGAGGCGCGTTGCAGTACGGCGAAGCCCTGTGCATAGGACACCAGCTTGGACGCGTACAGCGCCGAATAGATGTCTTTCACCATTTCGGGCTTGTTGTACACCACGTCCGTGCGCCGGCACACAAAATGCTTGGCGGCCGATTCCCTCAGGCTTTTCTGCGCCGACAGGCTGCGTTCGAATACCGCCGTGGCAATCAGTCCCAGCGGCATGCCCAGCTCCATCGCGTTGATTACCGACCACTTGCCGGTACCTTTCTGTCCGGCGGTATCCAGAATTTTATCTATCAGATAGCCGCCCGACTTATCCTTGTGCCGCAGGATGTTGGCCGTAATCTCAATGAGATAGCTGCGCAACTTGCCCTCGTTCCAAGTCGAAAAGACGGAAGACATTTCCTCGTTATTCAGTTGCAGCAGGTTCTTCATCACCCAGTAGGCTTCCGAGATGAGCTGCATGTCGCCGTATTCGATGCCGTTGTGAATCATCTTGACAAAGTGTCCCGAACCCGCCGGGCCCACCCACTGGCAGCACGGCGTGCCGTCGGACGCTTTGGCGGCGATGCTTTGCAGAATCGGTTTCACCTCGTCCCAAGCGGTCACCGAACCACCCGGCATGATGGAAGCGCCGTTCAGCGCACCCTCTTCACCGCCGGACACGCCTGCGCCCACAAAACGGAATCCTTTCTCTTCGGCCAACGCCACGCGGCGGTTGGTATCTTCGTAGTTGGAGTTGCCGCCGTCTATCAGTATATCGCCCGGCGAGAGCAACGGAAACAGTTGTTCCATCAGTTCGTCCACGGCACTGCCTGCACGAACCATCATCATTATTTTACGCGGCGCGGCCACCGACTCCACAAAACGGGCTATATCCGTATAGCCGCGAATGCTCTTACCACGTGCGCGGCCGTTGATAAAACGGTCTACCACACCTTCTTCAATCCCCGGAACCGTACGGTTGTAAACCGATACCTGCCAGCCTTTATCCGCCATATTCAACGCCAGATTTTCACCCATTACGGCCAGCCCTATTAGTCCAATGTCAGTTTTATTTAAATTCTCCATATATTGATACTTGTAAAATTTATCTTTATAGTTGAAACAATATGCGCCCGCTATTTGTTCATGTCAAGTTTGAAATTATTCCATATTTTGTTTAACTTTTGATTAACCGCTCGTTTCAAGGAAAATCAATTACAAATATCCCGGATTTACGAGCGGTTCGTCAAGCAGTGAAGCGGCGTCGAAACAGGGACACTCCTTTATCCATTCTTCGGGCTCTATCTCGCCGTTGCCGTTCAGGTCGGGACTGAGGTCGCGGTGTCCGCAAAGGCGGCTGCCGGGATAGTCTTTCAACAGTAGCAGGACGAGCGCTCTCAGGGAGTGTTTCTGAAAATCGGTACGGGTATCGGCAGGCCGTCCCCGCTCGTTCAGCCCGCCTTCGTAGCAGATGCCGATGCTGTGGGCGTTGTAGCCTCTGGCATGCGCACCGGGACGTTCCAAAGGCCGGAGCGTCTTTATATCACC